>Ga0209632_10000662_pt1 | contig 35437 bp, 33 predicted proteins | sample COG_10_FD_184754 | JGI IMG/M metagenome (GOLD analysis project Ga0209632, IMG submission 184754) | Pelagic Microbial community sample from North Sea - COGITO 998_met_10 (SPAdes) (version 2) | ecosystem: Environmental > Aquatic > Marine > Neritic zone/Coastal water | place: Helgoland, sampling... | reverse complement strand
AATGGTGGTTCTTGTGGCGCAGAGCTCACGTGCTCTGCTTCCGACTACAATAGCCCAGCGTGTACCTCCGGATTGATCAACCGTGCACCAATAAAATAACTTATATAAATATTTAATATTATATATTATATTATATATGTATGAACATTTAGTTGGTCTTATATTATTATCATTAATTTTTATTATATCGTTTTATATAATTCATAAATATAGATATTATGAATATCAAATATTTATTCCATTAGTTATATCAGCTATAATTATAATTTATTTAATATATTATAAATCAAAAATAATTGAAGGAAATATTGAAGGAGATATATACGAAGTATTTAAGGAATCGTTACCTACGGAGGATGTATTAGAATTTCCTATGGAAAAATTAGCAAAAATATTAAAATTATTAAAAACTCAATTAACAGGTGAAGAAAAACATGGTTATGAAGAACAATGTCGAGGTAAATTTGTATTAAATAAATTAATAAATAAACCGTGTGGTGTAGGTTTTAATGAAAGAGTATATAAAATCACAAAACCAGGAAGAAATTGTTTGCATACAGAAAAATATAAAGAAAAAGTCCCATTAAAATTATGTAATTATGGTGAAAAATGTAATATAGATTTAGATTGTATATCAAATAGATGTGATAATGGAATATGCACATATGATTTAAAATGTAATTATGATATGCCCGGATCATGTAATTACGATAGTTGTATGAATTTAAATGATAAAGATAATGATGTTGATGATTTTATATATAAAAATAATAATTGTACTAAAAATCCATGTAATGAAGATACGTATGTATTATGTGATAATTTAGATTGTGAAAATTTAGGATATTTATATAAATATAATATGGATCAAAATGTATGTGAAAAAATGAACGTGTTACAAAACGACCCTAATGAAGATGTTGATACAATTAATGCTAAAATAACTGCTCTACAAAATTTGGAGAAAAAATATTCGTGTTCAAATACATTTTCACAAAATATCTATGGTCTGATTTTTGATCCAAAAACGGATAGTTGTATGTTAAAAAGCGATATGAACAAGATGACAGTAAAAACAATATATGAAATTAAAAATAGAGGTACAGGTATTACCAATTATAAATATGAATATTATGTATATGAAAATGGTAAAGAAAAGAAAGATGAAGGTGGATATAAAGGTAGATATAAAGGTATTTGTATAGACGGAACACAACCGAACGATGACCGTACGGCGTGCTCCCCTTGTCCGCTAACGGAAGCAGGGATTAGTGGAAAGTGTAATACGTGTGGTGATGGGATGGGACCGAACGATGACCGTACGGCGTGCTCCCCTTGTCCGCCAACGAAAATTGGGAAGAAGGGGGAGGGGTGTTGGCCGTGTGGTGATGGGATGGAACCGAACGCTGCCCAGACGGCGTGCGTGACTTGTCCGCTAACGAAAGCAGGGATTAGTGGAAAGTGTAATACGTGTGGTGATGGGATGGAACCGAACGATGACCGTACGGCGTGCTCCCCTTGTCCGCCAACGAAAATTGGGAAGAATGGGAAGTGTTGGCCGTGTGCTGATGGCTCGGCACCGAACGATGAGCGTACGATATGTTATTGGTGTCCCGAAAATTCTGCTGGGAAAGCTGGACAATGCTCTGTGTGTGCTGATGGAAAGTCAAAAGCTTATTCATATACGAGTTGCCTCTCGCCATGCATGTCGGTGCTGGAGGACACTTGCGGTGAGGACAAGGACGACAATTTTAAAAAATGCGCGAAGTGCGTCGGAGAGAACCAGCAGCTGATGCACAAGAATCACTGCCCCGCCTCGACCATCCAGGATTGGTGTGCGGGGTGAACCACCCGCAAATCGGCAAGTAATGGCCGGCAAAAATGTTCTGCGAAGCCCATAACTTTGGCCCATAATGATATTTTGACAAACGGATTTTTGTGTATTAATTGTGAGACGCTGTAGATGCGAATTGCGGTATCGCGCGAGTAAATCGCGCAACGCACACGCGCATTCATATACGAGTTGCGTGCCAACTGGGAAATAGGAGCTGATAAAATAACAGGATGCAACGATTGCAAGAATATGAAGGAAATTATGCAGAACTATACACTAGATTGGTACGATAAAGAAATATAGTTTATCTTATTTATATTTATTTAAATTAATTTATTATATTTTATTTTTTTATTGTATTTATTAGTATTATTATTTATAAATACTTGCTTCTTAAATATTGTAAAATCTCCATTAATATTACGCAATCCATTTTATTATATTCAATAATTTCTGAAATTTCAGTATATCTTTTAATAGGGATGTTAACTTCTTTTTTTAAACAAATATCTTTAAATTTAATCATAGCGTCTAAACCATTATCTGTATCAGACCATGTAGATTTAATCATACCATGTTTATACATATTTTTGCCAATTGTTTTTAATGAAAAATTAAAACAATCTTTTATAATAACGGGTTCAGAACGAAAATAATATAATAAATCTATTAATATTATTTCAGGTAAATTAATATCAGGGAATCTTTTATGAATATTATTTATATATGATTTTTCAGCGTGTCCCCAATGATATATTTTAATAATATCATATTTACTAATATATTCAACCCATTCAATAATATTTTCTTTTTCTGATTGAATAGTTAAATCTTTAATAGTGAAATCTTTAAAATGAATAAAATTATTATTTTGTAATAAAATATTACCAATAATACATATATTAGGATATTTTTTATTAAGGTTATCATTAAAATAATTTGTTTTTTCTTCTAAATTAAGAATACTTTCAAAATCTAATATAAATTCGTTATCATCAATTTTAAGAATATTTTTGAAATTATTAGAAATAGATTTTCGTGGTTCAATTATAAGATTATTATATTTATTCATATGAATAATTTTTTCTTGAATATCTTTAACATTAGAATCTTTAAGTTCATATAAATTATTTAATAAATAAGGATCATTCCATTTATTTATGCCTATTTTAATTAATTTATTTCTATCTTCGTATGAAATCATCCATATAAGAGTAATTTCTTTAATTTTTTCAGAGAGTTTTTTCTTTTCATATTCCCAACAAGATTGTTTGTTGTTCATATTAGGATATAATTCTATGCAGTTGGGTTCAGGTAAAATAGTTATTTGATTGAGTCTTAAACTGTTTAACCATTTAATAGAATTAATCACTTTACTACGAAATGTATCTTCATATATAACTAACCCGATATTTTCTTTTTTATTTAATATTTTATTATTAAGTTTATATTCTTTACCGAATAAAAAATAATAATTATTTCTTTGTATATATTTTCTTAAAGCGCTGTTAAATGAATATAACGCGCATTTATTATAAAAAACATTATATGAATTACATATATCTCTATTATTACATTTAAAATTTAAAATTTCAGGAACAATATTAATAATTAAATATTCATTATTTTTTATTATATTAAAAGGAATATTATTAATTTCATTAAAAATTTTAACGAATAGACTTTTTTTAATCATAATATCACATTTTACAATTAATTTATATTTATCATTGATTAATAATGGATTTATAATTAATGGAATATTATTATGAATTTTATTAATTGTATTATCAATATTATTAAATTTAGGAAATTTGATATTAGGATAAAAAAAATTACTTTTTGTTACAATATCATCAATAAAATTATTAATATAATCAGATGATATTTTTGAAATATATTTATTAAAATAATTATTTTTATCTTTTTTAAAATTATGCGAATTATTTAAATAAGATTGAAAATTAAAAAAATCACAAATCGGATCATTATTAATATGATTTCTTAATAATTTAAATTCACGGATATCTGATAAGTATTCCATTATTAAAAAGAATATATTAAAATTATAATAATTATCCGTTAAATTTTTCTAAAATATCAGGATAATCTTCATCAATCACTTTTTTAATATGTTTTATTTTATACAAATCATTAAATTTCATATATGTATCATATGAATAAGGATCATCATTATGTATATTTTTAACAACTATACTACACAAATCATAAACACTGTCACTATTTAAATGATGATATAATAATATAATATTAGTATCATTATTAATTTTATCAATATTATATTTAAATATAATATTATGTTTTAATTTGCTAGAAGATTGTTTAGAATATTTACTTGAAATAAGTAAGAAACCTATATTAGGATAAATAGTATCATCAGATAAATTACATAAAATTTCTAAATCAAATGGTGTAATTTTGTAATTATCAGTGGAAATATAATCTTTAAAATTATTTAATGATTTTCCATAATCAAAATATAATTTAATATTTTTTAGGAACTCTTTATTTTTCTTCTGGATTTTTATTTCAGTTAATATTTTTCTTTTTATGGTTATAGAATCAATAATATCACCACCACCGGTAAATAAATTATTAAAAGAATGTTCTAGTGGTAAGAAATCTATATTTTTTCCGAAATAGAACCATACAGTTGCATCAGAATTAAATAATTTATATATAATATTTGGAATACCATTTAAAATTGATGAAATATTTTTAGGTTTATTATCAGATATGGGTGTATCATTATTTTTGTCATAAAAATTTATATCTCTTATAAATTGACTATTATATTTAAAAAGTTCATTTAGAAATTGATTATTATATTTAAGATAATTAAAAAAAATTTCATTTGATTTTTTAGTTTTATATAAATCGCTGATATTAATATTATTTTGAAGAATATTATTAATTACATCAATATCTTTATGAATTAAATATAATTCAACAAATTTCCAGGTAATCTTATTAATTAATAATTTATTATCATTTTCATAAATAGAAGTTTCTTTAACGTATAATTTACATTTATTTTCGTCATATTTACACGGATAATCACAAATATCTTCTGTATTATTAAAACATATAGAAGAATCACGATTATTAATATATTCTTTAAATTTTTTATTTGGTAATATTTCTACGATATCATTTATAAAATTATTAATGAGATCATATAAATATTGTTGTTTATCAAAATTAATTAATATTGCATCATTTGATATAAGATTCATGATATCTAAATAATTAATATTAATATTAATTTTAAATAAACCATTAAATTTGCTTTGTGATATATCTTTGACGATACCTGATAATTTATTAGGTTCATTATAAATATCAATAAAATCGTTATTTTTTTCAATATAATTTAATATTTTGCCATCATGATCTTTTTTTATAATTTTGAATGAATATTTACTATTAATCGTGAATAATTTAGGTTTATCAGTATAAAATTCAGATAATATTGTTTCTTTTTTAAGATAAAATATTATATTTTGAATAGTAAGTGAAGTAATATGATTAATATAATTAATATTCATATTATATTTTGAACGGATATCATTTTCGGGGATAAATCGTTGAACATATTTATCTAATGTATATATATTTGTATTACCTAATATAGGTAAATTTAACATATTAGATTTATTATATTTAGTAGGTTCAATAGGAATATAACTATTATTTTCTAAAACAATATTAACTACATGATCATTTTCAACAATTAATCCGTTGGGTTTCATATATTTTTTTAAATTTTTAATATCTTCATCATTAGAATATTTAATGTAATCAGAATATGATGGTAATTTACCATGAAAATCATATATTAATTGAAAATCAATATCATTATATGATTTTAATATATTCGTAGGAACAATTGGAAATATACAATTATTTTCTGTAATTATATGAGATATTTTACAGTAATTATCAACTAACAAATATTTAGGTTTATATTTAGGATATATTTCATCAATACATTGTTGAAATTCTAGATCATCTTTATATGTTTTAGTATATATTGTATTAATAGAAGTATTAATTCCTGATAATATATTATTAATATATGTATTAATATCTTTATTACTAGAAAGATTATATTTTAAATCACATTCAATTTTTTTTCCATTTATATTAGATTTTTCATTATAATAATAAATAGGTTCATAAATATCATTTATTTTATATATAAAATAAAATATACAATCAGGGTTACTAATATTATATTTATTTAATTGTAATTTAAGGTTAATAATTTCATCAATATTTTCAAATATAATATAATTAGTGTTATTAATTTCAGATACAAGTGGAATGATATATTTATAATCTTTTTTTTCTTTACTTTTAAGATATTCAATATAATTCTTTTTAGAAATGATTAAATCGTAAATAAATTTTATATTATATTTATTTTCAGTTTTATTCATTATTTTATTAAAACCTATTACAAAATTAAATGCATTATCAGTTGTTACATTATTTATATTATTTATATTGATATTTTGTTTTTTTAAAAAATCACTAAATTTAGCAAATGATTTGTTAATATATTCAATATGACTATTTGATATATTAATATTATTTAATTGTTTTTTATTATTATAAATATAATCTAAGAAATATATGATATCATATGGATTATATTCTTCATTTTTGAATAATTGTACGATATTGCCTTCACCAAGTTTCAAAAATAAAAATAAAGAATGTTCATCCATTAATTTAGGAATAATCATTTCATTTATATAATCCATATGATTATTTAATAAATACAATATAAGATCTTCTTTTTTATCACCTATATCTTTAATAACTTTATTTATATCTTTTTTATCAGAATTATATGGAAATGTTGTATAATTATAAAGAATTCTTTCTTTGATTTGTTTTATATCTAATTTATCTAATATATTTTTATATTTTTCATCAAGATTGGCTAATGTATAAATAATAGAATTATTATCTTGTTTTACTCCATATTTAATAAATCCTCCTAAAAGATTTTCTTGTAAATTATCATCATGTTGGAATAATGTTTGTAATTTTTTATGGATATGTGCGAACTTATTAATATTACATGGAGTTAAATTAGATAACATAATTTTACTAGTATCTACTTGTTTTTGTTGTTGAGGTTGACCACCTTTATTTTTAAAACAACACGGAAATCTATATCCATCAATATTATATTTTTCATTAATAAATCGTGGTTCTAAACGGTTAGTATATTTTTGATAAATTAAATCTAATTCATTATTAGGAATATCATATTTATCAGAATATATTTCATTATAAAAATCATTTATGCTTAAATTATTTAATCTAATTTTATCATCACTTGTTGTTCTAATTAAAGTGATAATATCTTGTTTTAAATTATCATCTGAAATATCTTTCCAAAAATCATGAGTTTTAGTATTACCTTGTCGATCTAATATATGTTTATTAGTTACTCCTCTAAAATTTAAATCAACAATTCTATCTAAATGATTATGAATATCTCTGGGGTGAACAGGTAATTTACGAGAGATATCCCAATATTTTGGACAAATATAATTTATCATAGTAGAATCTGATGATTTCTTTTGTTCTAAATGAGTTGAATATGATTTTAAATCAACATTATAAATAATACCATCTGAATTTAATTTATCAATCATTTCTGGTAATTCAAGGGATTTATATTCTTTTTTTTCTTTATGTGTTAAAGGAACTTTATCTTTATTAGGATTTAATTTCATAGCAGACATAAGTATATCATTTTTATCAATTTCTTTTAGTTTTTTAGTAGATACGGGTATGGGCATACGACCACCTTCATTATTAGTACATCTTTTAGAATATTCAATTTTTTTATTTGGTTTATATAAATCTTTATCAGCATTTTTAAGACTATTTAAATAACTAAATGAATCTTTACCTTGATTAATTTTGAAATTTTCTTTTTCAGAACTAGTTGATTTAGATGAAGAACCTCCCCCACTACTTGATGATTTATCTGGGATAGCATCAATATCTATTGAACTACTATCAGAACTAGACGAACTAGATGGTATATCAGCATCAGGTGCTATATCAGTATTATCAGGAAAATCTTGAAGTTGTAAATTATCTTGAAAATCTTGTAATTCTTTGCTGGTATTAACTTTCATAAATAATGATTTTAATGAACTATTTAATTTATCAGAAACAAATAATGAATACAATTTCATAAAAATTTTAATAAAGAGAATAATTCTATTTAATTCTGGTAAACTCTGAACATTAAATATTTGAAATCTAATATATTCGTCTAAATATTTATTAATAATTATTTCGGAGCCAGTTTCTTTTGTTTGAATAGAGAACTTTTTATTATCTGTTGCATCAACTGAACGATGTGCTTTCCATTTTTTATATTCTCTGGTGGCATCGTCAATGGATAGACTAGTTCTTTCATGAATTAGTTCAATAAATTCGGCAGGTTCAAGTTGTGCTTGGGGATCGTATAATACATTTATAATTGACTGAATAACATCCATATTTTCATAATTATTAACTCTTTTATAATGAACTAATATATCATCATTATCTAAATGTAAATCCATTTTTTCTTTCATAATTCTGAAATGAGTATAAAAATTTCCTAGAAATATTAAAATATTTTTCTTTAAATACTTTGATACTCCTTTATTATTAGAGAATTCGCTCATTGAGAAAGAAATATTACAATTCATAAATTGCATAACAGGAACATATAAATTAGGTTTGGGATTAATTAAATAATTAATATTAGGAATTATAATTTTAGTAGAAATTCTATATTTATTAATTCTATTAATTAATTCATTAGCTTTATCAATAATTTTATTTATAATACTATCATCAATATCAGTTTCATAATAATTATTAATAACTAGATCAATGTTACCTTCTTTGAATAATATAAATGAATAATATAAATTAAAATCAGATAAATATGATTTAATTATAATACAATTTTTTGGTTGTTCAAATGTTGGGATATATCCTAAATTTAAAGGAATATTTATATTATCTTTATAATCTTTAATTAGTCTATTACAAATATCTTTATCTAAAATCTTAGATTCGTCTGATAATTTTAATTTAAGTTCTGGTTTATAAATTTTAAAATAAGTTTGGTCGTATTCTCCTAATATTAATTTTGTAATTAAGTTTTCAGAACTTAATGGAAAATCTGAGAATAATTTAATTATATTAATATAATTTTCTTCTTTTGGTATAAAATTTAATTTAATTAATTTTAAATTAAAATTAATTTCATTTAATATATTTTTTTCATTATCATTTAATATTTTAATAAGTTTATTATTATTTGTAATAAGTTCTTTTATTTTATTAAAATTAGATTTTCTTAAATCCGAATTTTCTTTCGAATCATATTCTGTTAAATATAATTTTTGTATATTAGGGAAATATTTATATATAACCTGATAAATAAAACTATCATCCATATCTTTTTTATAAAGTTTTGAATATTCAGTTAATAATTCTTTTAAACTGAAATAATATATATCTTTTACGGGAAAATTATTTTCAAATAATTCGTGTAAAACATTATTAATTAATACATTTTTCCTGTTTCCGATAGAATCTATAAAATTATCATCGGAAAAATCTCGGATATCTAATTTTTTTTTATTTATTATTTTTTCTATAAGAATTGATGGATCTGAATAATTAAATCCTATTGGTCTATAATCACTAGTACACGCAAATATTTCATTAGCAGAAACATTATAGAAATGTACACATATTTTATTTAATATAGTTAGGTTTGTATCATCTGGATAAATACCTGATATCGTGTCGTTATCACCAGATATTATATTTATAAAATTATATGTAGTATTTTCTTTATTTAAATTATATAAAACTTTCATATATAATTATGTATATTATATATTTTATTTAAATTAAAAAAGTATGACTAAAAAAAAACTATCAAAAGTATTCGCGGATATATTTTATATTTTTGTATACTTGACCTATCACTTAAATATCCGTATGATAATGTTACGCGAAAAAAAACCGTGAATTATAAATTTGATTTTAAGATTCTGTTATTTTTAAATAATTATCAATAATACCGATCATACAATCAAACGATCATAACAATCATAACAATCAAACGATCATAACAATCAAACGATCATAACAATCAAACGATCATGCAATCAAACGACCATAACAAGCGGTCTCTCTTTGAAAACGTTAAGGAAACGTGTCAATTGGCATTTCTGACGAGGATGATATATTTCATCTTGGACGGATTTCTCTATTTGACGAAAATATCAATGACGAATTTAATCTTCAATGTGAATTACAACAGCACCTACGGACTGGATTTTGATTCAACTTGTTCATCTGCTGGATATGTGTCGTCGTTGAGGGACCATATCCGCATATTTGTGTGGTTCATTCTATTTATCATATGTTTATATTTCTCTATAAAAAACCGCACCCTGCACATACCATCATTGTTCATACTGTTGTTCTCAATCACATTCAAAGTAACATCTGGACCTTTGTTCTTTGATCCTACTGGCAAGAATTGTTCTTTGATATTGAACAAAGCCACCAATACAAATATATTTGTTAATATTTTAGCCCTAATATCATCTTTAATGACAGTGTCTTTCTTTGTATAATTCTCTAATAAACTACGCAATACCATTACCTTCGTTTAAGTTTTTTTTTACCAGTAGATTTTTTATATGTTTTTTTCTTCCTACTTATATGTTTCGTTTTCTTTTTTTTCCGTTTTGATCCTGATGATGCGAATTTACTTTTAACCATTTCGTGAATAGGTTTATCAAAAAATCCCATAACTGATGCGAAATTTTCTTCATCAGCGGTTGCCAAGACATTTCTCAACGCAGTTCCAGACATTTCACCAATCCCTGGAATTTGTATATCAACATGCGGTGCGGTTACAAGATATCCATGTTTTGTATAAGGAACTAGTTTACCTTCATTTCCATCGTAATACTGGTAATATGATGGTTCCCCATTTTTTTTAAAGCCCGGTTTGAATCTAGGCTTGGGACCAGACATATCTTTGTGACCTACCGCGTAAATAACAGCAGTCGTTACCGGATCATAGTTTGTAAGTACCTCTTTTGCCAAATAAGGATTGCTTACTTCAACGACTTCCTGTATTCCGTGAGCGTTAATAATTCTTTTTTTTTCTTTAAAATTTAATGGAGATTTAGGTAATTCTACTTTGTTTGAGGTGACCATGAAAGTATGTCCTCCTATGGCATCGAAACGCGCTTTTAATAGATTAAATGTAGTAGCGTGATGCATGCCACATGGTTGAAATCTCCCAGGATAACATACTACCAATTGACTAATTTGTGGTTGTGTCGCAGCCATTATATAATATATTATATATTATATAAAAAAGTATTAATTTATTAAAATTAATATATTATATAATATATAATATATTATGTTAAAAAATATTGTAGTGATTTTTTTTGTAATTAACGCACTATTCTGGGGATTAGCGCCACATAAATCGCACTGTAATTTGGCATCATTATTTGGTGTGACAAATTGTCCACAACACTATGTTCATTTATTAATGGGATTAGTTTCATTTATTATAGCAATATATATTCAACAAAGGGAATATATTAATAATTTAGTATAATTAATTATATTAATGTATTTTTAAAAGTAATTACATGTCTTGCTAAATGATTTCTTTCTTCTACCGTTGGTGATGGATTTTTTATAAAATTAGATATTAAAAATTTTAAATTATCAGGTATTTCTTTATTAAAATACAATTCATACCTTATACGTAACTCAGACATTTCATGCATAAATGGTGAATTCCTATACTGTTCTTTGTATTTTGAAACAATATCAGAAACAGCTTTAATATGTTTACCCATAAAATCAAAATCTGATTTGGAAGGAGGGATATGTATCTCAAAAATATTCTTACAATTATTTTTTAATAACTCATTATATGCATCAAATCTTTCAGACCAATTATTGTATTTATCATGTGTTGTATCTTTAATCCACCCTCTTTCTTTAAAGTAATTTATATTTCTATCATATTTATCCATAATAAATTTAAATGTTTTCATTTGATAATTTGATATGTCAATTTGATTATTAATTATACTCATACCCTGTGATAATATATTTATAAGTGATTTTAGAATAGTATTTTTATGTGATTCAATATCATTAATTTCAATATTATCTACTAATATTTGTAAATGGGGATTAACTGATAATATATCAACAAGTGTATCATGTACATTATTGAAGGTTTCTTTTGACCAATTCCCTACATATTGATTATTACCAAATTTATATATATTTTCTTTTGTATTTTCTTGTCCTGAATGTGTAATCTTATGTAATATTCTTTTATTATACCCGCGTAATTTATCCCTGATTTTGGAAGACAAACCTATTAATTCTAATTGTGATAGATTTTCGATTTTATTTTCATAATTATTATTTTTAATATCAAAAACTAAATAATATAATTCATATTTTAAAATAATTTCACATATCATTGACCTAACATTTAAGAAAGAAATTTCAGACCATTCACCTTTTTCAATATATATAAGATTACTATTAGGATAATTCATTTCTTTATCTTCAATAACATTTAATATAATGTATTTACTGGCTTCATCAATATCGCCTTCATTGTATATCTTTTTTAAGATTTCAATTAGTTTATCTTTTGGTAGATTTTCAATTTCCATATTATATTAAGATAATAATATTATCTTATCAAATTTAAAATAAAAAAATAAGATTATCGACCCGTTCCCAAAGCTATTGTAAATATTATCAAAGAAAATTTTAAAATTTAATACAGCACCCAAAATGTTCTTCGTAATCATGTTTAAACTCAGGATTATCACGGAATATATTATTCCAATAATCTAATATTGCGTTTACTAATAATCTTTTATTTTTATAATTATCAGGATTTATATTATATTTAATAGCCATACTATTTAATAAAAATCTTTTATATCTAATTTGTTTGCATGAATTTTCCCATCTTAGCCATAAATAATCATCGGATAATTCATCATCATCATCATCATATAAATTACTCTGAATATTATCCATTTATATTATTACGTTTTATTTTTTTAAATTATTTAAAAATATACGGTGTTGATGATATAGTCATTCCACAGTATTTTACAGGATGTTTTGCATAATCTACTGGTTTATATAATCCAATTTGTCCAGCAGATTCTAATATGACCTTCATCCATTCCCAGAATTCTGGCGGCTGAATGTACCATGAAGATTTTTTGGATTTGGTTTGTAGAGAAAGTTTAAATATGTTTATGTTTAATAATTAAATATATTATATCTTTTAATTATAATGAGAGTTGGTATTTTTTCTCAACATAGTGAATCATGGTTTGAGAATGGATGTAATCAGCAAAGTTTATTTGTATATGAAACATTAAATAATATTTCTAATATAGATTGTTCCATAATAACTATGAAATCGGATAAACTGGATAATATAAAAACAGTGTGTCTTGATGAAAATGTGAATAATATTTTAAATTTTGAAGTTATTATTTGTATATCTTTTTCAATTCATCAAGAAAATATATTAAAAGACATAAAAAAAACAGGAATAAAAATTATACATTATAATTGTGGTAATTGGTATTATATTTATCAAGAAGATTTGCTCTTTAATGTCCATAATAAAATTAAAGATGTATCTCACTACAAATTTTATGACGAATATTGGAGTATACCCAACTATTCAAAAGATAAATATTTTTATGAAACAATTTATAATTTGGATTTCAAAACTGCGCCATATGTTTGGAATGAAACAATAATAAATAAATATAAAAATATTAATTATGAAATAAATAAGGCAACATCTGAAACAAAATATATACTTATTGCTGAACCAAATGTTCAAATAACTAAAACATGTTTAACTCCATTACTAATATGTGAAAGATTATATAAAAATAATTTATTCAAAAATATTAAAGTGTTTGTCTTGTCGCGACCTAAAAATGATTCATTTAAAACTTTTTTAGGAATGTTAAATATATATAAAGAAGGTCTTGTTGAAACATATGATAGATTAGTCTTTTTTGATATTATTAAACAATTAAAAGAAAAATATATAGATTTTTATATTTTATCACATCATCAAGATAATCCATTAAATTTCTTACATTTAGAAACACTTCATTTAGGATATCCATTAATACATAACTGTGATTGTTATAAAAATGCTGGATATTTTTATAATGATATTAATGAAGGTTCAAATCAATTATTAACAGCAATAAATAATCATAAAAATATAATAAAAGAATATAAAGAAGAATCTAAAAAAACAATATTTAAATATTCACCAAATAATCCTGTAAATATTAACAATTACAAAATTTTATTAGATAATATAATTAATAAAGATAATATATTTTCTTTTGTAAATAATGTAATTGTGTGTCCAACACATGGTTTTGGTAATCGAATAAGATTTATAAATACAGTTTATCAAATATGTAAATATTTTAATAAAAAACTTTATATTTTATGGAAAGAAGAAGATAATTGTAATGTAAAATTAGAAGACATTATTATTGATATACCAGGAGTAGAAATATTAAAAACAGATATCAATTCACTTGATTATTTGTATTTAGGTTTTAAACATATAAAAGAAATAATAAATAATATACCTAATAAAAAATATGATTATCTATTATTAAGTGGTGGTCATGAGTTTAAATTAGATAATATAAATATAAATGATTTCATTAAAGAAAAGAATATCTTTTATAAAAATATACGTTGGTCTGATAAAGTATTAAAATTAGTGAATTATTATAAAAATAAATATAATTTAGATAAATATGTTGCTGTACACTATAGAGGATATTCTTATAAATATGATAACTTAGATATAGATGAAAATAGTGAAAAAGATTTTGAAATAATTAATAAAATAGATAAATATAATAGTTTAATAAATAAAATTAAATCTGAATATAAAGTTATTTTAATATCAAATGTAATAAATAAAAGATTAAATAATGATAAACTAATAAATTTATCAAATAAAACTATGAATCGTGATTCATCAGAAGATATGATAAATAGTATAGCTGAGTTTATATTATTATCTAATAGTAGTTTAATAATAGGATCATATACATCATCTTTCTCAGATGAAGCTAGTTTTGTAAATTTAGTACCTAAAATAATGCCATGTGAAATAAATGATATAAATTATCATTGTTATGGAATAACAAGTATAAATAATATATATGGATTAAATAATGATAAACAAATATTTCAAGATATTTTTAATTAAAATATCATAGGTGTGCTATTTATTGTCATTCCACAATATTTTACAGGATATTTGGCATAATCTACTGGTTTATATAATCCAATTTGTCCAGCAGATTCTAATATGACCTTCATCCATTCCCAGAATTCTGGCGGATGACCAATTGTCTTATTACATACGTGCGCTAATTCATGGCATATAGTGAACATTGTAGTATTTTTATCTGAAAAAGAAAAATCTTTATCGGTATGTCGTAAACATATAAATAGTTCTTCTCCCTTATTGACGGAATATGATTTATATTTATGAAATGGATCACATTCAGATAAATTTTCTAGTCGCATATTTTTAAATAACCTTTCAACTCCTTTTTTATATTTATTATCTTTTTCATCATTTATATAATTTTCTTTAAGTTTATTTGATATTTTCATAATATCTTGTTTAAAACCTGCTAATAAATTGGCAGCTTCTTCTGGTTTAGGTAATTTTCTAACTAAATATACATTATCATCTACTGTACTTTTAACTCTTATAACATCTTTATCTAATAAATCCTTATTAAAATATATCATTATTAAGAAAAATATACATAATATTAATATAAATAATAATAAATCGTCCATATATATATATATATTAATATAAATTTGATTTATGTTTTTTAATTTTAAATAATAAACATGGATCTTGAATTTTTAGATGATAAGAATATGAGTTTAATGGACAAAAAAATAATCTAGTAGAATTGAAATTGTATCATAATGGATGTATGCAATATTTAGAAAATAAGATTAAAGAATACGAAAATCAAGTATTTAAAAAATGTAAACATAAATTTGTGACGGAAAGAGAAAGCGGTCAATACGGGGAATTATGGGATACTTGTGCAGTATGTGGGTATTTCAAAAGACATTAAAATATATATATATATATTATATATGAATAATATCAGCAATATGTATATATTTTTTTTAGATTGTATATCAAAAAAGAAATAAATGAATATTAATTATGATAAAAAACTAAATGAATACATCTAATTTAGGTCCACAATGTTTAACAAATACATTAAGTTTATATTTAAATCCTTGTGGTCATACGTGCTGTGATAGTTGCTATGAAAGGTATCAAACGATGCTGAAAGAAAATGTTTCTTATGTAGAAGTCGAATAATGAGTAAATTCCCTTTATATTTTTCGTGAATTATACTATATTATGATAATTTTTTATCAGATATTATTTTGTATCCGACGGAGGCATGGGTAGGAATCCTCCATTATCGAGATCAACTAGTGCACAGTCGTCGCTACGAGCCGGCGACGGCGCATTCAAATCGCGCCCGCAGCTCTCCCAGATTTTAGGTGCGCTTTTTTTGAGCTTTATAAAGTGGCGGGCGGTCATCGACGGAGTACAACAATTATTCGAAAATTGAGCCCACACATCGTCCACATAGCCGCTTTTTGAAACTTCTTGTGGCACGGACAGCGGCATTAGAGTATTAATCCAACGTTTGGTCGCACCCCTCGCGCTACACCAATTTAAATCTGGGCGGGATGTGTTGCTGAAGATCGTGTCTTGGCAAGGACTACTACCCCCCGGTAGATCAATGGTCTGTGGATGACCTTCGACCTCCGCCGCCGTTGTACAGTTCTCGTCACAGTTCTGCCTTGTCCCCCCGATTTCTATACTGTCCAACCATGACTTCGCTCCTTTATTGCAGTCATCCCAGTTGCTACACTTGTGGGCATCTTTGTTTTCGTTCCCCGTCCCTTCAACATTCTTACATCCGCAAACGTCTTTGAGCATATTAGCAATAAGCATTCCTAAAAGTAGAGCAACAACGCATATAACTATTGTTTTCGTATCCATGTTTATACTATGGCATAGATTTTTTTTTTATCCTATTTTTTTTCAATAAATTTCCCATAAAATCTCTTTCAGATGATTTATTATAATAACCTTAAATTAGTAAAAATATAATATATTAATATAAAATTTGATTTATGTTTATTAAGTTTTATTAATAATAAAATATGGATGATTTGTCTTTTATGAATGATAATAACATTTCTGATAAAATGAAAAAAAACAAGTTAGATGATATGAAGCTAGATTATTTAAATAAATTAAATACAATACATATATATTGGAAAGAATTAAATGACAAAATTATAAAAGAATGCAAACACGATTATATTATGGAAAGAGAAAATTGTCAATATGGTGAAAAATGGTATACATGCGAAAAATGTGGTCATATAAGATGATATATTTAAGAATAAATTAGAAGGATTTCGTATTAAAAACAATATATTATCACCCATGATAGAAATATTAATACTTAGTGTATTCGTAATTTCAATAAATTTGATTTATTATTATTATTATGCGTAAATTTAGCTTAAATGGAAGATGAAATCCTTGTTCTTTTGATTGTATTATATATATCATTGATAATAATGTCAATTGTGGGAATATGTTGTTGCTTCGGTGGATACCAGGCATGGCGTAATAAGGATAATAAGGTTGTCCCTGATAAAGAGAACGGGTCTGTAATAACATTATAATTATAATTTGATATTATTATTTTTTTTATAAATAATGAAATTAGGTGAACATTTATTGATTGATATAATTTGTGAGAATTATGATATATTAAATTCATTAGAAAAACTTGAAGAATTATCAGATAAATTAATTAAAATATGTAAATTAACAAAAGTATCTGAATTAAAACATAAGTTTGAACCGCAAGGTATTACACAATATTTTGTGATAAATAAAAGTAGTATAAAAATGATTGAAAGAACAATATCAAAACTATAAATTTGAAATTTAATATAAATTTTTTTTTAATATTAATCATGAAGATCATTTCCTGGAACGTGAACGGAATCCGAAGTAATATCGTATCAGATGGAAAACTATCTACTTCTGGTGTATCTGTCTTAGACGAATGCAACATGAAGACATTGATTGAGAAACATGACCCAGATATAATTTGCATCCAAGAAACGAAGTGTCCTATTAAATTAGGTGAAAAGATATGTCCGGGTTGTAAGATTTATCCATATAAATATTGGAATGAATCAAAAGGATCAGACCATAGAGGTACAGGATATTCTGGTACAAGTATTTGGTCCAAGGTGAAACCATTATCTGTTTCTTATGAATATAAAGGATTAGTTAATTTAGAAGGGAGATTTATGTATGCTGAATTCAATGATTTTTCTTTGATAAATATGTATGTTCCTAATTCTGGAACTAACTTCGAATACCGTACCCAGACATGGGACAAGAATATTAAAGAAATTATGGATTGTCATATGGATAAACCGCTGGTCATGACTGGTGATTTTAATGTTGTATCAGAAGCGTCTGATATATGGAATACAACTACACTTGATAAGGCCAGATCACCAGGAGCATTTAAAGAAGAGAGAGATATGTTCAAAGCATTTCTTGAAAATTATACAGATTTATACAGATATATGAACCCTGATAAATCTGAGTGGACCTGGTGGAATATGCGTTCAAGATCAAGGGATACTAATAAAGGTTGGAGAATAGATTATTTCCTTTTACAAGATAAATATTTAGATATGGTGAAATCCTGTCAAATAGATGGGAGTATTATGGGATCGGATCATTGTCCCATTGTATTGGAAATATAAATAAATATATTAATTAACGACTTATTAATATTTAAATATTTTTTTATTAAATTAAATATATATATGTTTAGAAATATAATAAGTAAATTGTATCATACAAAAGTAATAGATCATTATGAAAATCCACGGAATGTTGGGTCATTTAATAAATTAGATACAGATGTTGGTATAGGATTAGTTGGGACACCTGCTTGTGGAGATGTCATGAAATTATCTATTAAGATAAAAGATAATATAATTATAGATAGTAAATTTAAAACATTTGGTTGCGGATCAGCAATAGCATCATCGTCTTATTTAACAGAAAAAATTAAAAATATGCATGTAGATGATGCTTATAAAATTAGTAATAAAGAAATATCAGCGGAATTAAAATTACCACCAGTTAAATTACATTGTTCTATGTTAGCGAAGGATACTGTTCAATCCGCAATTGAAAATTATATAAATAAAAATTATGATAAAATTTGATTTTATATTTATATATTATTTATTTATAAATAAATATGGGACGTCCATTCAAAATAAAGACGCGCGCTAATGTCGCAGCAACTAAGGAACCAGTGGTTGACATGTGTCCTATGAAATCCCCATATGTTAAAGACAAACCAACCAAGGTATCCTCTATATTCTTTAATTTTAATGATCAATGGGAATCGAATGAATCACCTTTGATCATTAGCGAACCATCTACTTTATGGAATGAAGCCGTATCCGTGGATTGTCCAATTAAATCTCATATTGATGAACCTGTAAAACTGTATAGTTCCCTGATTATAGATTCGACGGGTAATAGTTCCTACACAATGAGTGTATCAGCATCATCTCTGATATTTACGAGAGATTAATTAATTAATTAATTAATAATTATAATATTTTTTTATAATATAATATATACATATATAAATGGCACGTTCAGATTCGGATGAAGATTTTGAATCACTTAAGAGAATTGAAAAAATTGCTAACAAACACTTCAAGGCGGACACCTGGGTATTAGATGGAAATTCAACTTCTGATGAGGATTGGATACAGTCCGCGCCTCAAAGTCATATAAGTGCTTTGAAGCGTGAATATAATAGTTTGAAGAGCGATTGGAAAAGTAAACAACCCCCAAGCTGGCATATACAAAAATTAGTAGTTAAGGACGGGCCCGCCGCCAGAAAAGAAATAGAAAGATTAATAACTGAATTCGACGTAGATCTAAATACAGTATATGAATTATATAGTTGGGGAGAATTCAAGGGTAAACCTGAACGCCCTCTTCTTTTTTGTGTGAACAGTATACCCATGCTACATTTATTAGTTAAACATGGGATAGATATAAATAAGCGAGGGATGGACGCGTCTCTGCACTTATTACACCACACTAAAAGTTCAGTAATTACAAAATATTTATTAAGTAATGGTGTAGATCCAAATATACGAGACGATCTTGGGCGGACACCTCTACAACTATCTTTTAGCGAATTTGGTCAATACGAAAAAGGTAACAACAGCAGAGTAGGTTTATTAATTAGAGCAGGTGCCGACATAAATGCCCAGGATAAGAGGGGTAAAGGTGTTATTCATGAAATATACCGGCTGATATGGACATCAGGTGCTGGTCCCATAGTAATCGAGGCTGGTGCTCAAGTAAATTTACAAGACATAGATGGATCTACGTGTTTGCACCTGTTTGAAGCAGTATTAGAAAATGATATAAAAACATATCATGCCCCACGGTATCGAGGTCCTGGCCTGGCTGCTGTAATAAAAGATCAATATAAAAATATGGAAAAAGTATTTTATAATCTCTTTAAACACGGATCTAATCCGTTTATAAAAAACAAAAAAGGATACGCCGTCATAGATAATCTACATGTAGCAGAAATTTACTCGAAGTATATCGCGAACCTATTAAATTCAGAACAAAAACTAGCAATAGCTAAGCTATTAATCGTTAATAAAGAAGATGAACTGCCCTTGGAGGTGATAGAACTAATAGGGAAAATACTAGAAGAGGTGCATGTAAAAAATCTGACCACCCCTGAATATTTGAATTCATCCAGAAAAACCTTTAAAAAAATGCTAAGAGAAATCCTCGTACCTAAGATAAGAGAATCTTACCCAGATTTTGACACTGACGATATGGTCGCAAGATATAATGAACTAATAGATGATCCTAAGACTTCTCCACAACAGAAAAAATCGTTCACGAAGCAATTAGAAAAACGACTCAATAGATTAAAAAGAATGAACTCCTCAAAAAGTTTGAAATCACAAGATAGCCGTAAATCGAGATCAGTGAAAAGTGGTTCTGTCCCAAATAAATCACAAAGAAAATCTCGTTCATTAAATTCTGGGGAAGAATTACAGGAAGCAATTAAAATGTCATTGGGTCAAAAAAAGAAAAAATCCAAAAAAAAGAAAATAAAAACGAAAAAAATCCGTAAATAAAAGTATAGGAAATGATTAGCATATGTAAAGAAAGAAGACGTAACTTATGCACAAAATTTGATAAATTATATTAATATTTTTTTCATATAAATAAACTATGGAACCACTAAAAAGTACACTAAACTTCTTTGATGATTTCAAAAAAAGGTATGGGAATATAAATATACCTGTCCCCGTACCAAAAGTTTATACAAAAGAACAAATAACCCGTATGAATGATTGTGATCCATTATGGAATAATTGTATTAGGATAACTAGAGATTCTGAATTATATACTTTGCGAGGAACAGATAATGTAAATAGTAGGATGGAGAAAATATATGATGCTATTCCTAAATAAAACAAAAACGATATTATTTTTTTGAAACTAAATTTGAAAATGGTTTTACTGTAACTTTAATATAATAAGTTTAATTATGTCTACAATTAACAGCATCGAACAACGAAACAATATCAGCATTGCCATCCTAGGTAAAGTAAGTTGTGGTAAATCAACGCTACTTAATAGTATTTATGTAAATAAATATGCCGATATGAAAATGAAACGTACAACTATGTTACCATTTGTATACAAAGAGACTAATAAAGATATAATGGCCAATCCAACGTCAACTGATATTTATAATGAAAATATTACGTTGAATGACAACATTTATTCTGGTACAACTGTTCTAACTAATGAAAATTGTAAAGAAATTTCTAATCTGGTACCAGGTATCGAAAACTTTCTTGATTTACCTGAAAATGTATTCCTAGATATTTATGATATTCCAGGATTGGATGATGGACAGACTCAAGAAATATATTTTAATTGGGGCAAAGAAAATTTCTATAAGTTTGATATTATCATTCATGTTGTAGATATTCAGTCGGGTCTTAACACAGCTGGTGAAGTTAAAATATTAGACTTTATTACTGACTGTATTAAAATAGAAAAAGAAAAGAATGGTAGGAATGTTCCTATGTTTACTTTGATCAACAAATGTGATGATATGAATTACAATGCTGATTCTGATTCATTTGAGTTTGTTGATGAGGAACTCGAAGAAATGTACCAACAAATCGTAAAAACAACTGAAACAAATCTAGTTGGTAAAAATATGTCAGATACAGATCATCCATTTATCCCTTTCTCAGCAATTGATACATATATTTATAGAATGCTAGAGAATGACCCCAGTGTAGAACTAGATATGAAATTGCTTAATAAGTTTGGTCAAAATGAATTAGGAAAGACTAAATGGAATAGGGCATCAGAAAAGACTAAAAAGGCATTTATCAAAGACCACTTTGCCGAGTGTGATATAAATGAAACATTAGAAATGACGGGATACAATAAATTCAAAGGAGAAATCACTAAGTATTTGGATCCTAATAATCAATATAGAATTCTAGTTGAACGTCTGAAATATGAATTAAGTCAGGAATCAGTATTAAGTAAGAATATTACAAGGAATATTGATGATATGAAAGAATTAATTAAATTATATAATGATTATTCATCAAAAATCAATGTAATTGATGAGACGTACGGAGAAGGTTTCGCACAACGTCCCACGTCCGTCGGATTTGTTAGCGCTCCGCTGTGCGTCGTCAAAACTAAAAACGCCCGACGACTCGCCCGAATGAAGGTGTCACCTCTAAAAGAAAAAAGATATACTCCGGTCAGGAATAATAAAGATGTAAAATCTAATAAAGGTGTAAAAAATAACAAAGAATTGATATTGAATATCATAATCGGTCATATTGAGAAATGGGTTGAAACTATTTCCGACATATCAAATGAATCGGAAGAATCTATTGAAAGATTAAATGAATATAAAGAAATATTCTCATTGCTTTCTAATAATATTTCAAAAGATAGTTTGACTAGTAAAATTAGCCTGGTGAATACTACTAAATTTACATCAGATAAATGGTTAAAGACTCTGGATAGGGTAGAATGCAATCAATCGCAACTTAATAATGTTAGCACATTAGGATCTCTGTTATCTAATATTAAGAGAGGGTATTCAAGCTTGCAAAACACTTATTATACAAATAAGTTACTAACAGGAGTCAATGCTTATGACAATTTTCCAACAGATGTATATGATAATTTAGATAAATTGAATATGAATGATTATGATAATATGGAAAAAACAATTACAGATGTAAATGAATATATTCTTTCGAATATCAAAACATTTGCGTTCAGTCCTGGTCATTTAATTTATAGCGGATATGGTTGCATAAATCCAAATGTTATCATTCAATATTGTAAAACATTAATAGAAAAATATGATTATCCGAAAGGAGGGTTAAAATCATTCATTCATACTTATATTTTGAATAGATATCATATGCATAAGAACAACCCTCCCCTCCATATGGGTTTTCCGCGTCCCTCTGGTTCTGATAATGAAAATATGTTTTATGCTTACACATATTTACTAGATGCTTGGTTAAGTGAATTATCTTCTACGAAAAATATCAGTAATACATGGAAGAATCTTTATATTATTAATAAAAGTTATTGTAATTACGAATTGAATCCATCATTATATTACTGCAAGGATGATATCTTAGCACTCCCAATCTATCTAAAAGAATTAGAAAATATTAATGATAATGATTCTGATATGTCAGATTATGAAGATGTCAAGGGAATAAACGAATTCATCGATGGTATTCATGAAAGAGATGATGAATAATGTATTTATATAATCTAATATTCCCCTTTAATAATTTTATTAAAAGTTTGCATACCTATTTTAATATTTTTATCAGCATGTAACTTATCAACAATTTTTTGTTTTGATAATTTACCGTTATATTTATTAAAATATTCATTTACATAATGAATATCTTTATCTGAATATTTTTTATTAGATTTTGTCTGTTGTTTATTATCAATAAATGTATAATCTAATATATCACCCTCCGACGACGATTTCCAACCTTTAATATGTAAATTTCCGTAAGTTATCTGAGCATGACAATTTTTACACAAGGGAATCAAATTATGGGCCTTATTCTTATGATGATGAGTAAAATTCTGATTTTCGTCGGCATCTACTTGCTCCATGATATGATGAGTTTCTTCTGCCATGCAATCACACATTGGCATAGAACATTTATCCATAATAACTGTTTTATTGTATACAGATTTCTTATTATTTAATACGTTATTATTTTCACCATTAATTTCCATTTGAACTTGTCTGGCTAACGATAAGAAATCATTTCCCATATTAAGTGCTTGACATACATTCAATCCATATATAGCAGGACCAGAACCTTCTTCTAATTTTCTATCATAAATAATTGTATCATTATCATTAGTAATTTTTAGATGATATGTTTTAAGATTAGATATATTTTTAATAATATCAAGATTATTTAATTGATGAAGATGACTAGTACACATAAATGATACTTGTTTATCACATAATAACTTAATAGATGAAGAAACAATTGATAATGCAGAGGTTGTTTCAGTACCAATGGCCAGTTCATCTGCTAATACAATACTATTTTTATCTGCTGAATATAAGATATCACGTAATTCATTCATTTCTACTACAAAAGAACTATGTCCTGAAAATATATTATCAGTATTAAGGATTCTTGTATATAATTTTTTATAAGGGTAAAATTCAAAACTCAAAGCAGATGTGAACATACCAGCTTGAGCCATAACAATACATAAACCTAATGCTTTCATTAAAGAACTTTTCCCACACGAATTTGTTCCGAACAATAATACACCATCATTACCATTACCTAAACATAAATCATTAGTAATATATTCATGTTTATCATTTATTAATTCTATTATGGGGTGTCGTAATTCTTTAACATTAACATATGATTTTTCAGAATGAATAATATTTGGTTTATAATATCTATTTTTTACTGATAAATGTGCCGCATTTGAATAAAAATCAATTTCCGCGATTAATTTAGAAATTTCTTTTAAAGAAATATTATATTTTTTATATAATTCGTTAATAATTAGTGTGTAATATTTATCATTTAAGAAAGATAATGTTTTATTTAATTTAATAAGATTATTAGATATTACAGCAATTTCGTTGAGGTCAATTTTTACATTACCACTTTTAATAGATTTAAATCCAATAGTTGATGTATCTATTTTAAATATTTCATTACCATCATTATCTCTAACGATGATATTATCACCATTTAAATTTTTAAATCGTTCTTTTAATTTAAGACCTCTATTAGTAGTAGTATAAATATAAAAATTTTCTTTATCAGAATATTCAATTTTAATGGGTAGAACGGTTGCATTTTTTTTCAGATCAATAAATTTAGAAAACCGTTCACATATGAGGTCTAATTTTTTTTTGTTCTCATAAATTTCAGAATCGATATCATCAATTTCATCGTAAAGATTATTTTTGAATAAACTTCTTTCAATTATATTATTATTATTAATACTGTTAAAATTGTCCCATTCAAAAGTGTTATTAATATAATCAATAAATTTATAATAATTTGAAATATGTTCATCATATTTAGATAATTTATCAGATATTTCTGAATTATCTTTTAGTAATTTAAGAGAATTATCTACAAATTTAAATGATATAATATCAGAAAATAAATCATCAGGAATATATGTATTTAATCCCATTTTACGAATAGATTTTTCAATATCAGATATTTTAGAAATAGTATCTCTAATATTAATATAATAATCATCAATAAGGAATAAATCAATTAAATTGTATGAACATTGTATATCATTAGGGTCAATCATAGGATGTGTTAGTCTTTCTCTCAATAGACGTTTTCCTAATGATGTTTTACATTGATTTAATATAGTGATTAAAGAATCATGTTTACCTTTATAATTATTAGAATTAGAAATTATATTTAATTGTCTGATAGAATTATTGGTTAAATTAAGATATGAAATATTTTCTAAATGTTCTGGCGGATCAATATTATTAATAATATTAGATCTATGTTGATAAATATATTCAAGTAATAATACATATGATAATACAGTTTCTGGTTTAGTTTCGCAATAAATATTTTCAATAGCAGAACACATATTTGTAAAATTAAATATTTTTTGTAAAAAATCATTTTGATATGATAGTTTTTCATATTTTTTAACAGATTTAAAGAAATTTATACTTACATTTTCGTGAGGAATATTAAATATTTGAATATAATCGTTTTTACTGATGTCTAGATTTGCATTATGAATAATTACCTCACTTGGAGTGTAAATATTCATAAAATGCGACGCTACGACTTCGTATGAATGATTATTATTTAAATCATCTAATATATGTGTGATGTAATTTTTTCCTGTTGCTAAATCAATTATAGATAAACCACAACCATGTAATGTTTTATTATTATTTTCATAATTTTCTATATAAATACTCATTAAATTATTAGTATCGTTGGTATTATAATCGAGAGCTGTTCCTGCTGAAATAATACTAGTAATTTCTCTAACAATATGCGTTGAAGGTGAATCATCTTTTTGTTCAATAATAACAATATGATATCCAGAATCTAAAAGAATAGGAATATACTTTCCGTCAGCTATCTTAGGCCAACCAATCATATAGTGAGCATTATCACTATCTTTTGATTTCATGGCAATAGAGCAATTAGTAATATTAGATATTTCATTAAGATCCGGACCCTTATTATCAAGAGTACCATATATTTCTGAAAATGATCCTACTTGCATTAATATAATTGCTTTTTCATATTTTTCATTAGCATCTGAATGATGATTTATATATTGATTTAATATCATATTCTTACCCATTTATATAAATATATTATGAATATATTTTTAAATAACTTATGTATAATGTGTTTTGATTGTTTAAAAAAAAAAGATAAAGAAAGATTAATAAATAATTTATATTGGTGCATGCATTGTAGTAAATATTTTAAAACATATAAAGAATTTAAAAAACATATGGATAACCATAATTTAAATATTATATGATTATTATATATATAATGTGTTTTTTTCAAATATTTAGTACATGCAGAAGAAAGAGAAAACCCAATAATTATGAAGTACCATTTCTGAATCCATATTATTGTTCAAAATGTCGCAGATCATTTGCAGATAAAATCAGTTATGATATACATTTAAATAATCATTAAATTTGATATTTAAATATATAAATATATAATTAATATAAAGATGAATACATCCGTAACTAGCTACGGTTATAAGATAAAAAAAACATATTTAAATTCTATACAAATTCAAAAAATTAAAAAAGATTTATTGATTATACCTTTCGTATACGATCCCGTAAAAAATCAACAGAATAAAGATAAGAAATTTAATATATTATGTGAATCACCAAAAGCATTTTATATTCCCAGATTTTATGGAATAGATAATTTTGGATTACCAGATTGTAATAAATTACCAGGTGGTGATGATATTAATATTAATTTTAATGGTGACCTTAGAGAAATTCAAAAACCTATTGCTGATTCATATATAAAAGTTGCGAAGGAAAGAGGAGGGGGACTCATATCCCTCAAATGTGGTGGAGGAAAAACAGTATTGGCATTAAATATTGCTTGTCAATTAAAAAAGAAAACAATAGTAGTCGTCCATAAGAGCTTCCTCATGACGCAATGGGCAGAAAGAATACGACAATTTATACCAGATGCTAGTATAGGATATATCCAGGGGAAAACAATAGATGTCGAAGATAAAGATATAGTCCTTGCCATGTTACAATCATTATCACAAAAAGAATATGATGAAAATTTATTTAAACCTTATGGATTTTCTATCTGGGACGAATGTCATCATTTAAGTGCGGAAGTATTTTCGAAAGCCATGAGAAAGATATCACCTAAATATATATTAGGATTATCAGCTACAATTAAAAGACAAGATAATACTCATCATGTATTTAAAATGTATTTAGGTGATACAGTATATGAATCTCCACCCGAAGAAATTAATGAACACATTACAGAAACCAGAATAATAAACTTTGATTGTGATGATAATGAATATTGTAAGATACAAACTATATATAATGGAACTATATGTAGACCTAAGATGGTGAATCAGATATGCGAATATAAACCACGAACAAATATGGTTCTTGATTATTTATATAAATATTATGATGAAGGAAGAACTGTATTAATATTATCTGAAAGAAGAAATCATTTAATAGATATGATGAACGAAATTAATGGATATTATAAATCGGAAGTGTCGGGGTTATATATAGGGGGAATTCATCCAGAAGTATTAGAACAAACATCAAAATTAAGATGTATTTTAGGTTCATATCAGATGTTTTCTGAGGGAGCAGATATACCAAGTTTAGACACGGTAATTTTAGCATCACCAGTGAGTTCAGTAGAACAGAGCATAGGAAGGATTTTCAGAAAATATGGGAAATTCCATAAGTTAATATGTGATATAGTTGATTTAAATATACCATGTTTTGAAAAACAATCTAAAAAAAGGAGTGCTTTATATAAAAAAAAGAAATTTCATTTATATGAAAATGATAATACTGAAAAAACAGATTATAAATCAAGGAAAACTAAAAAAGAAAAACCAGTATATCAACAAGCATGTTTATTTTGATTAATAATCATCTCCGGCAAATACCTTGGGTTTTCTATCAATATATATTTTCTTTTCAACTGTTACTTTTTTTTCTATAATTTTAGGTTTAATATTTAATATTTGCGCAATTTCGTTTAGTTGTGTATCATTTAATACATCTTTTTTTTGTAATAATGTTTTAATCATGCAATAAATATAAAGCGGGAAATTATTAGAATCTTGCATTAAATTTAGGATTTTCCCTATATAAAAATTTTCATTCTTAGGTGTATTTAATTCATCATCCGGATCTTCGCCTCCAAATAAAGAAATTATATTATCCATATCAGCCATTTTTTATATTTCTAATATATATATATATATAATGAAATTAGATTTAAGTAATATAATAGATTCAAAAATATTATTAATAGTTATATCTTTAACATTATTATTTAAATATGTAGTAGATAATGAATTAGAAAAAAATATAGTTATAAAAATATAAAATATAAAAATATAATTATATATATAGATGGAAGAATATTTAAAATATATAATGTCTGTAATATCCGGATATTTAATTGCAAATTATTTATATAAAAATATATCAGATGATTTAATAATAATTAGTTTAAATAATTAATAAATTATAAAAATAACTATATAAAATGGATAATAGGACTTCAATTGAAGAATTAATGAGACAAGGGACAAATACAGTATCACAGGATGATTCAATGGTTGATTCAATATTAGAAGAAATTCAAAACAATAAACAACATCAACAAATGAATTCTGATCAGGAAAAACAACAACAAATTCAGGAGCAAAAAATGAGAGAACAGAAAATGATGGAACATAAAATGATGGAACAGAAAATGATGGAACAGAAAATGATAGAACACAATATGATGGAGCAGCAACGGATCATGGAACAGAGAGAATCTATGACGCGAAATCAAGATTTCGAAAAACCTAATGATAGCTTATCAACTGATATCCCTCTATTAAAAGAATTTACTCCTACATTTATATTTTTAACAATATTTATATTATTAAATATAACACAGATAAATGGATTTATATGTAATAGTTTATCAATAGATAATAATAATATATTTATTTTACTCAAAGCTTTTATGGGTTCAATATTATTTTTTGGTTTAAATAAAATGGTAAATATATATGTTTAAATATAATTTAATGTATAATCACCATTACTAAATTTCAATAAATTATAACAAATTTTATACACGTCGATAATTGTCGTTGTCTCGCTGCGGTTTGTCGCTTGAACTGTTATTTTCCTATTATTAGATATTGCGATAGAACCACTTGGTTGCGTGTAATTATTCGGATATAAACAAATATTAATAAGCCCTATGCTATTAATTAACCCGGTGTTGGCGGCACTGACATCTCTACCTGATCCTTTGTAATGTTCATATACATTAAGGTTAGTTAATTGTTTGACGTTAATATTTTCATATAAATTTTCGTTATCAATTAATATATTGAATATTGTTTCTTCATCCATTTCTACGAAGTGGTGCGGGTGTGTTTTTGTGTCGTACGCGATAAACAACAACTGTTTTAAAACAATATTGGATTGATTAATTACTAACGTTGCGGGATACGATCTGATCGGTAAAGGTGCTGAGTGTATTTGTTCTATTATATATTCATGGTCATTTAATATAAATCTACTTTTTTCAGATAGATCTAAATTAATATATTCAACTATACATTTTGTGGTTCGATTTTGATCCGACAAAGGCAGAGAGCAGCATTGCGCGTCGGCAAAATTGTAATTCAAAAATATTTCTTTATTTCTTAAACATAATAAAGGTATAGATAATCCATAATCTTTCATAAATGAAAAATCTGGTATGGTGAAAAATTCAGCTGTACATGTACCGCCGCCCGCGGGAAACGCGAAACCTTTGATACCACCTGATAATGTGGTATTATTATATTTATTTCCATTGACGCATTGAATTTGGTTTTTTTTTATCGTCAGCTCAGGGCATGAATATGAACCTGAGGTATTATATAATACTATATCATTATTTAATTGGGATTTTGCTTCCAAATAATCACTAGTATTTTGAAAAATTTTGTCATTATTTCCAAAAGTCATGCTAATATCCGTGAAACAAATGGTTCCTAAATTTGGAAATATTTCATAGTCTTTGTTCGACGCTGGAAATTTAATTATATTTTCTAAATATACTTTACTTAATAAATCACCTGCAAAATTACTAATTCTAAATTTATGGTTTTTCTCACCACCTGGTGTGCTTGAAATTAATTTAGTAAATTTACTAAAATTAGTATATCTACGGTATACTGATTTAAAAAAAGTTATATCAGGGTTACCTATAAAATATGTTGTTTCAAAATTATTAGGTTTTTGTAAGAATATTACCTGTTGAAGGTTTGCCATATATATATGCCATATAAAAAATAAAATAATAATGAACAAATTTAAGTATAATCATATAATAATGATACATTTCCATCATTTATTTTTAAAATACTATAATAAGTTATATATATATTAGATTGTAAATCCGAAGGTACTGTGTCTAATTTTAAAAATGATAAGTCAATTTTACCAGATGAAGTATTTATAGTTCCAGATGGCGCAGATGATTTATGATGCAAACAAAATGGTATATAAGCTATATTATTCTTAATAATAGTGGATGAAGCCGACCGTTCCGCATTAAATCCATCAAATGATTCATTTATTTTTATTTTTGAGAAATAATCATGGTTCCCATTAGATGAATCCTGAGAGAAGTTTAACATGCTTATGCCCGCCATTAATATATCATATCTATATGAAGTATACAGATCGTCTTTGTTTTCAATAAATATTTCTTTAATACTTCTGTTAGGTAAAGATTCAGATAAATCAAAGATATAATTGGTTTTATTAATATTTTGAAAATATACTTTATCCATTAAATATTCATTATTAGTTGTTCTGAACCTTTGTTGTTCTTCATTACTTAAATATGCTACTTTTAATAATAAATTAATTTTGGGTAGTGTACCGGAACTGGTATCCTTATAATTAATAGTAATATTTAAATCTTGTCCATTCTTATTATTTATTAAAAATAATGGTAATGCTCTTCCTATATCTTTCGTAAATGAAAAAGGTAAAGGTATAGTAGCAGATATTTTGGTAATATTATTTAAATTGAAAGATCCAGATTCCGCGCTTGCATTATTAAAACAACCCCCACACAAAGACATTTTCTGAAATAAATCGCCACCATTGCAAACTAAATTTCCCCCCACATTTTCATAAAATATATTATGTTTTTTTAAATATTTTAATTTGAAATACATTTTTAAATAATTACTATTAAGCGTCTCGATTTGAAGATTACCTTGGAGTGCTAACTTTATACTATTTATTTTGGTTAAAGGGTGGTCGCTCTCGGCTACTGCAAGACCGTCAGTATTTGATTCTTCATATAATAATGATATTTTTAATAATAAATCACCATATGCTTTCCCTACTATATTTATTGTATTGGATTTTCCTATATTATGTACAAATCTATCCGCTAAAATAAAATTTGTATATTTTCTATATATTGATTTAAAGAAGCTGATTTGAGGATTTAAATAAAATACGCAATCCTCATTTGAATAAATAACATTAATAGATCCAGACACCATATATATATATATATATATATATATACATATTTATAATACATAAGTTAAACCGGCTTGACCATTCACAAACCGTAGAATGTTATAATTAATTGCGTATACGTTAACACCTTTTAAATTTGTCGACCCGGCTTGATTTCGTAAAATTTGTATTGTCTCTATGTTTGAGAAATTACAAGTTCCAGATGGTTCAATATTTGCCGGATTCAAAGCAAAAGAATAAACAGCTATTGAATCCGGAACAGATATACAACCACCTTTATGGTATTTTTCTATATTTTCTCTCGTAAAATATTGTAATGATTTCCAATTAATTCTGTCATTACCATTAAATAGAATTTTATATTGACAATAATTTAATACATCTGGTGTACTTGGACCCAACAAGCCGTGAACATATTTACCTGAAATACCGTTTGATACAAAAGGGCGAGAATCTTTTGATTTTGTTCCTGGTGTAAAGTTACCGAAACCTGTTGAGTTAATCCCCGCACCCCCGCCATATAATATATTAGTATTACCCGTGACGTACCTCACCCCAGATATGTGGGCGAGTGTGCCATTGTTCAGCGCCTTCACGTTGTCTGAGCTAGTGTCGCTAGCGTTAAGTGATGTGATTTGGCCCGCTAGAAAGGGGGTACCAGTCCATATTAATTCTTTCACTGGGTGATGAAATGATGATATGTCTAACATAGATGGTGATTCGCTACCAGTGGAGGCGGGAAAATTTTGATATTGCAGCTGTTCTATAAGGTATTCATGTGAAGTATTTTTAAATCGTTTCCTTTCCATATCATCTAAATAAATATACGTAGCGTTCACATCCATATTAAAACTAAATTTCTGTCCTGAGACAAAAGGTTTAACGACACCTGTACTGTACACATTATTCACATCATTCGGACCACAAGATGCACTATCGTATGATATTAAACTCGCGCTTTCGTAAGGTCCTGACTGGTCGTCTGTCCATTTAGCTGCTGGGATGCTAGCGAATTGAATATACATTTCAACATCGACTCCATTAGACAAAGCTATTAATGGTATGGCCTGTGATGGTGATCGACAGTACCAAAATTTTAACGGTAATATACAGTCACCTATAATATCACCCGGCACAAACTTTTCGCGCACATAGGTGGCGGACGCGGACAAACTGGCGGATTGTAATTTTTGGTTTGTAGTTTGAGTAAAATACGTCCCTGTATATTTTCTTAGCGGACCGGCGTACTTCGTATCTGACGTATAATTTGGAGTGCAATACGTTCCACCAGATTTAGATAGTCTTTGAAATTGAGTTGGAGGATATGATAATCCAGAAGACATAATGTTCGTAGGTTTAGCTAAATTCACGTCAATGTAACTACTGTTGGATGCTGAAAAAATATTTGCCTGCCAACTAGCTACTACGGCTTGATCTGCTATTTGACCTAAGTGATATAAAGATGAATCTTCTATCCTTGCAATATTCGTTATAGTATTATTTGGATTTTCTTGATTCAATTCATACCATGTTTCTAAGTAGTGTCCATATGTTATATCTATTTCACGTGATCCGATTGAAAAAATTATATTATCTATGACAGCTGTTGATATATTTGCTATACCATTTCCACAATAAACATGATTACCTCTCAAAATTAAATCAGTTTTATATAATAAATCACCAGTTCTAATAGGTAATCTAACTGCGTATTTATGACCGACCCCAGGTGTAGGTATATTTTGAATAATTATATCTTCCATAGAAAAATTGGTATGTTTGCGATAAACGCTTTTAAAAAAAGTTATACTAGGATTACCCGTCAAATATATATCTAAATCTCCCCGATTTATAAGTTGTATTTTCGACATTGTATATATATATATAATAATAATATTTTAATCATTAATTAACTTATTAAATTATCGTATTCATCAATATTAATTAATACTTGATCATTTTTAGATTTTAATATCGCTGGTATATCATATTTATTTAATTTACCATATTTTAATAAATATAATGAACATATTAATGGTGATATAGTTAACCCATTCATGCAATAAACAAAAATATTATTCAATTCTATATTATTATGAATATTTTCTATAATTTTATCTATAATATTTTTCATTGAATAAATATTATAAGATGATATTGGAACATTTATATACGAAACATTACTTTTTTCGATTTTGTAATTACAATCAGTTAAATTTATAATTATATTAATATCGTTATCAATAAAAAAATTTGGATGTTTCAGGGATTCAATATCAGAAAACCATAATCCAGATATAATTTCAGTTGGCATATTTAATTAATATATTTTTTTTTTGTTTTTTTTGCTTAATACGGCTTCTATTAGTTCTTCCATTTGAGAGTGGTGCCGAATTTAAAACCTGTCTCGGCACTTTGACGCTGTTCTGCTTTAATTGGGCGAGTTTGTGTGATGTCTCCCAGGCCAGAATGATTCATAGTGTGACGGGAACAGTATATTGCACCGCGAGTCGGTTTGAAGGAGCACTGTTTGCCGAAGCCACGATTCCACACACGACACTGACAATGGATCGGCGAATGTTGCTCCAAATTCATTTTCGTGATTTTGCGGGTGGTAAGAAGGCGGTCGTTTGTGGTGGTGTTGCGGATATTTGAGGGTAGAAACATCCCTTGTTGGATGGCACCGTCTTCGGCCCGGATGGACTTACCAGAGGTGGAAACAGATACCACTCTTGCGACGACGGTCCGTTTAGTTGTTCCGCGACCCATCGTGTAAGAGATGACCTGACCCTTTTCATATGAAGGGACAGGTGGCTGATGGGTT
>Ga0209632_10000658_pt1 | contig 35551 bp, 37 predicted proteins | sample COG_10_FD_184754 | JGI IMG/M metagenome (GOLD analysis project Ga0209632, IMG submission 184754) | Pelagic Microbial community sample from North Sea - COGITO 998_met_10 (SPAdes) (version 2) | ecosystem: Environmental > Aquatic > Marine > Neritic zone/Coastal water | place: Helgoland, sampling... | reverse complement strand
ATAAAAAAATATCTAAACAAATATTATAACAATGAGTTGTGCCCTAGACTGTAAAAAATGCGCCGGAAAGCCTTCCACCAACGACAAATGGCGTTATACCCTCTTAACGACCATTGTTTTTTTAATTATGGTGAATCCAATTACCTATAAATTAACAAATAAACTCTTTAGTCGTTTTCTAGGTTCGGTAGCGTCCCCATCAGGTGGATGTCCTAGTACCATAGGTATTTTGCTACATGCTGCTGTATTTACACTAATTTTGCGTTATATGATGGACCTGGATCTATAAATTAATTAAATAAAAAAATATAAAAACATTCCTGTATTGATATTATATAATACCAATACAGAAAGGTAATAAAAATGGAAAACGAGAAAAAGTCTCCATGCGCTCGCTGTTACAAACCGTGTTCATCATATGAATTGAAATATGACGACGATTATCTAAAAGAACTAGTATGTTATGACTGTATAGGGATTCGTAAGTGTGAAACGTGCAGTAAGACCTGTGATATAAAAAAACTGATAGTAGACAAAGATAATTATTTGATATGTAGCATGTGTAACAGGTATGAATGGGGGCGATGTATCCGATGTAATGAATCATTTTATACGTTTGATTTAAATTACGTATGTAGAGGAAATTATGCGTGTGAGCCGTGTGAAGAAATAATAGAAAGTGGTCTAGAAGAAGAAGAATATGACGAACACTAAAATCCGGCATTTACGATATAGTCATAAAATTGATAACATTCTTCAACATGTTATTAATTATATAAAATGAAAGATGTTAAATAGCACACGTAACGACGAGAAGTTTGTTGCGATAGCCGTGGAAGAGGCAGAGAAATCCAAATTAAGGGCGAAATTGGGTTGTATTGCGGTAATAAATGGTAAGGTCGTAGCAAAGGGCTTCAATCATTACAGAACATTTTCAAAGGATGGTATTATAGAACGCACGTGTTCCTGTCATGCGGAGATGGATGTATTGCGAAAATGTTTAAAGCAGAAGAAGATGAAAAAAATCGCAATTTATGTAGCGAGAATATCAAAGAATGGAGATTTAGTCTGTTCAGCGCCGTGTAAGAGGTGTATAGACAAGATGAGTTTGTTCCATATCAAGACGATTACATATATAGACATGGAAGGAGCAGTGGTGAAACAAAATTTCGAAGATTATCACACCGAATATCAAACGAGTGGTTACAATGCGATAATGAAAAATCGTATAAAATGTATATGATCCATAGCAATTTTATAGCATATTCCGTAAATATTTTTTATTCGATTAAAGACAAATCAACAGAAGACCGTAATTTATACAGACGACTATATATTAAGTCATAATGTATAAGTATTTTATAAAATCCAATGGGGAAAAGTAGATGCCACATCACGTGACCATAAACCGTATATTTATTACAAAACAGTTCGGATATAAACCAACACAATGCTCCAGCTGCGGAGATAGCCAAATATTGTATATATGGTTCTTTATATGTATTCGCAATATCTCGAATTAAGAAAAGTGAAGGAGCAATATAAATACCAAAAAAGAGGGGAAAATAGGAGTCTAAAGATAGGAGTGTATTAAATGTTAAAAATAGATACATATATGAAAAATTACAAAGCTGTATGAGGCGAATATAATTATTATGTTTATATCGTATCTGTATGAGTCCTGCGATACCAAAAAAATTCGCCAATATCATGGTGATTTCATCGGCTTGTTTACCTAACCAATTCAAATAGTAATGGTAATAGAAACTAGCAAATCCGTTTAGAAATAGACTATAACCTACATTTAAAAAATAATCGTTTTCGGGAAACCCATAATAAAGTGGTACAATTGTAATAAAAAGGGAAGTGTACGCGTTCGCGATTTCAGGAGGATTGTTGTTTTGTAGGCGCGATTCACAAAAATTATGTTTAAATTCTACTATTTCAGATGAACTATTACAGGGAATACTCAAATCCCTAGAATATATAGATAAAGCAAAAAAAGGTAATAGCAATAAGGTATAAAACATATAATATATTTTATACAGTTATAAAAAGATGGTGATAATTCATTTAGGTATTTTTATAGACAAATGATTTGTTATAAGTATTTCCTTATAAAGGGTTTAAATCGTAAATAATTTATATTATCATACATTATTATGTCTGTCCAAGAAGAGGAGAAGAATACTGAAAAGCCTACATTTACTGAAGAATTCCGTTCTTCAATATGCGATTTTGCTAAAGATTTGATACACACATTTCCTGAACATTCAGTTATGTTAAAGAAGTGGACAATCCCAGAAACATCGGATAAAGATTATCAAAATTTGTTTGATTATTGTGCGAAAATCTATCCTGAGCGTTTTTTCGATATTTTAAATCAAGATGTGAATATATTTGGTGAAGAGAGTGATCTAAATGTGTCGTTTTTTCCAGGTCTAAATTTCAAAACAATCTATAATTGTGATGGATTGACGGATAAAACAAGAGAGACAATTTGGAAATATTTACAAGTAATATTATTGATTTTGGTAAAATCGATGAAAACAAAAATGAACTTTGGTCAAGCGATGGATGAATTTGATAAGATTGATGTATCCGAACTTCAGGGACAATTAGAGAGCACAATGACTAATATATCCAAGTTTTTTGAAGAGTTCGAAAAAGGAGAAGAGGGAGACAAAGATGAAGGAGAAGAGGGAGAAGAGAAAGAGGGAGACAAAGATGAAGGAGAAGAGAAAGATAAAAAACCAAAGCGTAAGTTGCCGGATATGGACGAAATGCGTGAACAACTACAGTTTATGTTTGATGGTAAGATTGGGAAGTTGGCCAAGGAATTGGCTGATGACATGAGTGGAGATTTAGCAAATACATTTGGTTCAGATTTTGAAAACATAAATTCGACTGCCGATGTATTGTCTAATTTAATGAAAAACCCTGAAAAGATGGGAAGTATTGTTAAAACGGTGAAGGATAAACTAACAAACAAGATGGAGTCCGGAGATATTAGTAAGGAGGATTTAGTAACAGAGGCAACAGAAATGATGTCCAAGATGCAGGGTTTAGGAGAAATGTTTGGTGAAGGAGGAGGAGCAGGAGGATTGGCTAGTATGTTTGGTGAAGGAGGAGGAGCAGGAGGATTAGGAGGATTGGCTAGTATGTTTGGTGAAGGAGGAGGAGGAGGAATGGGAGATATGTTTAAAACTATGGCGAAATCGATGGGCATGAATATTCCAAAAGGAGCAAAAATAAACACGAGTGCGCTTGACGCGATGCAGAAAAAGGTATCAATGAAGGACCGTCTTAAGGCAAAAGCACTTGCTAGAAAACAACAAGAAGTTGTGAAACAATTGGAAACCGAAGCCATTAGAATTCGACGTGAAACGGAACAAGCTACATTAATGAGAAACGACCCAAATTTCGAACGATCATTGTTTTCAATAGATGGAGACAAACAAGAGAAATCGGCGGTGCGAGATCCCAATGTTTTATCAGCAAGTCAAAAGAAACGCCTTAAAAAGAAGGCACGTAAGGAGAAAGAGCAGAATAAATCGAATGATAATAGTGCTTCGGTCTAATTATGAATAGTGTTTTATAAAACACCAATATCCTTGAATATTTTTATAAATAAATATTTGTCCTATTTATCTATAGAACATGTTTAAGATATCCAAATATATAAACATTCAAGTATTAATCGTAAGTTTCGCAATTGGACTTTTAGTCGTTCAACTGACTACAGGTGATAATCGAACCATTCATATATATCCGACACCAGAAAACGAAGAATTGATGCTGTACAGAGACAAGGCACATCAATGTTTCACATTTCAACATAAAGAGGTAACGTGTCCGATTGATCCTTTAGGTATATCAACAATTCCTGTCCAAGGGTAAGCGTATAATTTATGAGAATGGGTAAAAATCCAAGGTATATATATATTAATGAATTTTAGACGATTACTACATACGGCTTTAGGAAAAATAATAATATCAATTTTAATAGGTTTGGGTTTAGCAACATTGTTTAAAAAGGTCTGCACCGATAAAAATTGTTTAACATTTAAAGGACCGATTTTAGGTGATATCGATGGAAAAGTATATAAACACGGTGAAAAATGTTTTTCATATAATGCCGTATCCACAATGTGTGATAAAAATAAACAAACGATAGATATTGTTTAAAAAAAAAAGAACTTTTTTTCACAATTAAATGCGATTATAAGAATCACATTTAATATTATTTAATATATAGTTTTAATTAATGTCTGGAACAACAACCATGATTGCGGAATTGCCCGATTCTCAAAACGTAACTAGACGAATGAGTCAGCAACCTCAAGGAGGTCATATACAAAATATGATACAACAACAACCTGTTTCTACACAGCAGGTTAGTAATGAATTTTATGGAAATATATCCGCGCAGCCACAATTTCCCAACAATGAATCTGGAGGAGGAGATGAAAATTTAAATTATCAACCCATAAATCCTCATCCAAATCCGTATGGTAATCACACAGTAACACCCGAAGGAATGCCTCTACCGGAGCCATCACCCCAAAGAAATCAACAACAGACAAATTACACGGTAGAAAATATGCCGCAACAGACATTGCCGTCAAGAGACATTCCACAAAATACATTAGAGTATCAACACGATGAACAAATAATACCAAACCATATACCCAGTGTAAAACTTACGTCAGATTATATTAAAGACTATGAACGTGAGAATACAACGGAACTCCGTATGCATCGGGAAAAAAAATACCGTCAAGAGACAGCCCAAGAGACGATTAGTTCATTTCAAGTGCCGATATTAGTGGGAGTAATCTATTTTATATTCCAAATGCCGATAGTAAATACGTGGATAAGAAAATACTTGGCGTTTGCGAATTTATACAGCGAAGACGGTAATTTCAAAATATCCGGTTTAGTATTCAAGAGTGTATTATTTGGTGGAATCTATTATTTTATGCAGTCGGCGTGGACAAGATTGAGTAACATTTAATATTTTTGTATCCTGTGTCTATATTTGAGGTGATAATCGTTGAGTTTACGCAAATGAATAAATCCATCGTCAATTAATTCATTTATCATATATGGGTCGTTCACATATTTATATGTTTTATAATGAAACTGAATGTTATCCATTAAATATCCTCCCAAATTACGTTTCCTGTGTTGTTTAATTAATTTTTTGAAACGCGGATGATGAACATCTGTGACGTGTTTTTCGTCCAATTTGTTACCAAGTATATATCCAAAGTCCTTACATATACGTATTTTCGCACGATAAAGAGACAAAACGACTTGTCTACTGTTATTCATTATTAGTATTAAATATAGTATAATAAATACTGTATTTAATTAAAAATCAATTTTGTATTATTTTGATTTCGAAGAATAAAAGGTTTTTAATAGTCCCTTAAGGCCCTTTGGAGACCCCTCTTTCTTCGTCTTTTTCTTCGTCTTTTTCTTCGCACTGGTTTTTTTATCTTTCTTGGACTTTTCTTCTTCTTTTTCTTTTTCTTCTTTTTCCGCCTTGTTTTTATCACTATTCGCAGGAGAATAATTTAAAAAGAGGGTTTGAAAGTCTTTTGAATTCCGATCTTGTTTCAATTCTAAAAATTTGGCGGTTTTATTCGCACGAATATTTTCCATAGTTTCTTGATGTCCAATACATTTTGGACCGAAGCGCTGTAATACACCATTTTGTGCTAGACGATTACTCTGTTCAAGTTCAAATAGATAACGAGCCATGCATAGAATGCGGTCATAGAAATAATAGCCAGTATCGACAAATAAAAAGGCGAGATAAAAGCTCATAATGGTATCAATGGTAGCGACATTAATCTCTGCGTTCTTGATTTGAATGGTATTATAATTATGGCATGCGACAGGTTTGTATATAAATCCGAGAATTTCATCTTTCATACTGATTTCCACGTGTTCAGAGATTATTTCTCCAATAGCAGGATGAAGTTTCGTTTTCACGTTTTTAAAACCAGCATCATTTAATCGTTCGACAACATTTGTAGCACAATCTTGTGGATTGTTTGATAAAACGTCAAAATCGGGAATTTTTTCGACAAATTTCCGACCCTTCTTGGACATTTGTCTAGAGTAAAGACTAGCAGCATAACCACCAAAGAAGACGACACCTTGATCTATGAAAGTATCGCGAATGACTTCGTAAATTTTTGCGGAACCTTGGTTAGATTCCATCTTACGAAGAAAGTCAACTTTTGAACAATCATAATCCACTTTCATGGGACGAAATTTATTTAAAAGGTTTAAACGTTTGAGAACTTTTTCCCAACGACTGATATCACCGGCGGGTCTAGATAATTCGAGATACATACCCATACGTAAGAAATCGGCGGGGACATATTTAATTCCAGTTACAGAGATAGCGTCATTTGATAAGCGGTTAAATAATTCCTTGTGCATTTGTGTGATGTCGGCCATAGGAATAAAATTAACAAAAACTTTAAATGTGCCTGCGTGAACGCCAGATTTAGCATCGACGTGTTCATAACCAGCTGCGTGATATATATCGGCCAATTCTTTCGCGTGATTTAATGCGTCATCGGAATAAAAATCATAATCGGGAACTTCATATTCCTTGTTATAGAATTGTGCGTGTTTTGGAAGTATATTATTGATAGCTGTTCCACCGTAGCAAAGCAAATTTTTATTTTTCAAGAATTCTTCAACAATCTCAATCATTTTAACAATTTCCTCACTACTTGCGATTTTTTGACCGGTTATTTTCTCATTTGTATCAACGGCTTGACGTAAGATAGCAAGTTCACATTCTTGAAAGGTCATATTATCAGAACATTCTTGCGGTCTATATTTTTGCCGTTTCTTTTGCGTTTTAGATTTTTTCCCCATTTATATTAACACTCGAAAAAGTTATATAGTATAAAATTACTCATAATGTCGAATAGCAGTTTCAAGACGAAGAAATGCGCTACGATTCTTTTTAAACATATCTTCATAAATACGTAGATTACTGTCTTTTGTATAAAATGCTTGGGCAACAACCTGTGCGCCATAATTTTTAGTTAAATAAGTAGCATCCGAATTTTTAGCACTATTGAAAAATCCTAAATCGGGTAGAACAATCCTAAATAGATAAACCGAAGGATCAGGAGGATTAATAGGTTGAAATGTAAGGTCGCGTTGATAATAAGTTCGAATACTTTGAGAATTACTCACCATATTTACTTGGTTTGCTAAACTAAAACATTCCGTTTGGTCAGGTGAGCAAGTAGAATAATTTTGATAACCAGGTGAAGAATGTTTATCTACAATTACTGCTAATTTTCCTTGTAGTGAAGTAAGTTGTGTATCAAGAGTTAACGGAACAGCATCCCCATTACTGTCTTTAAGCATCTTTTTACCAAGACCGCTTTTAATGAGTTTTGCGATTTTAGTGTATGCGTTTGGATCGAGAGTTTTAATACGCAGATGAATAAAGAGTGGGTCTTCAGGATTTGGTGAAGTGTCGGTAAAAGCGTTAGACATAATGGTGGAAAATACACCGGCAAGAGAAACGGCGGGTGCTTCAGACGTAAATGTCTCTAAAGATTGTCTATTGGTAGAATATGCGACGATAGGAATATTATCTTTTATAAAAACTTCAAAGTCCAAGAAACGGCAACCTCGTCCTAAAAGGTATTTAATCATATTTAAATTCATGTGTTTACCAGTATATGCGCTATCAGATGATGATTTAATACAAAAATGACGTATAGCATTATCATTGGATGATATAAATTGAGTATTCGTAATACTTGCCCCATTTTTGGAATCTTCAATACTCTGTAATTCACTTCTTTGATATGAATTGGGCGTATCTACAAATGTAGGGGGGCTCATTTCAGGATTATTATCCCGATTTGATATAATTGTGCTGTAAATAAAATAGAGAGTAATAATTAAAAGTCCAATAATCAATATATAATCGATTGAATTTTTAATCATTTCTTTATCAAAAAATCCGGCCATTGTAATATATAAAAAGCAGATAAAGTAATTAAGAAAACAAAAATATAGACAGTTATTATATACTTTATAAATAATGCCAGGAGGTTTATTAAATATTATTTCTGTCGGCAATGCGAATTTAATTTTAACAGGAAATCCAAGCAAAACATTTTTCAAGGTGACGTATTCCAAATATACAAATTTTGGACTCCAGAAATTTAGATTAGATTATGATGGATTACGCGAATTGAGAGTAAATGAATCTTCTAAATTCACGTTTAAGATAAAACGCTATGCGGATCTTTTGATGGATACGTATCTTGTATTAAATTTGCCGGATATTTGGAGTCCTGTATGGCCGGCTAATGCGAATACCGACAATAAAGTGTCCCCATATGAATTTAAATGGATCGAGAATTTAGGTGCGCAAATGATTGAAGAAATTGAAATTACGTGTGGTTCACAGACATTACAAAAATATTCGGGACAATATTTACACGCTATGGTGCAGCGAGATTTCAGTGATACGAAAAAGAAACTATTTAATAATATGTCTGGACATGTTCCCGAATTAAACAATCCCGCGAATGACCCAACACGTGTATTCACACCTCCATATCAACCAAACAAATATCCGAATGCGGTTCATACAACAAATGCGTCAGGTGCGGAGCCGTCAATTCGTGGAAGAGCGATTTATGTCCCTATTAATGCTTGGTTTACATTAGATAGCCGTTGTGCCTTTCCTCTGGTCGCACTACAATATCAAGAGTTGAATATTACTATTACCGTTCGACCATTGATTGATTTATTTCAGGTGCGTGATGTATTTAATCATACGGAAAATTTTCCCTATATAAAAGTGAGACCAGGAGAAGATGCTTTTCAAATGTATAGATTTTTACAGACACCTCCTGCTCTTGATATTTCGGCAAGTAATTATACAAATAAATTGAATAGTTGGGATGCGAATGTTCATTTATTATCCACTTATTGTTTTTTGTCTGAAGACGAGAAGACAAGTTTTGCTGCAAAAGACCAAGCGTATTTAGTAAAAGAGATACATGAATATGATTTTTTGAACGTGGTAGGTTCGCAACGAGTGAAACTTCAGTCTGCTTCAGGAATGGTCGCGAGTTGGATGTGGTATTTCCAAAGAAACGATGCTTTTTTAAGAAATGAATGGAGTAATTTTACAAATTGGGCTTATAAAAACGAGATACCGTCGAATATATCATTGGACACGGCACTGAATGTATATAAAAGTGGAGATTATAGTGCTTATAATAGACGTGCTATTTTAGAGACATTGGGAATAGTATTTGGTGGAGACTATAGAGAAGTGTCCATGCCTCGAGGTGTGTATGATTATCTAGAGAAATACATAAAAACAGCAGGTTTCGCAGAAGAAGGATTATATTGTTATAATTTCTCATTAAATACGAGTCCATTTGAATATCAGCCATCTGGAGCGGTAAATACAGGAAGATTTAAGACAGTTGAATTGGATTTTGCTACATATAAACCACCAATAGATGTAGACGGTTCAACAGTAAATATCGAATGTGATGAGGATGGTGTTCCGATAAATGTAAGTTCCAAACCCGCTTGGGCATTGTATGTATATAATTACAATTTACATGTGATTGAGGAAAGATATAATATTATATCTATTGTGAACGGTAATTGTGGATTAATGTATGCTAGATAAATCGCTGGGTTATTTATCATATTCTATTATATACAAATTATACAATAGAATATGAGTCAATGGAAGAAAAAATGGTCATCTGATAATAAAATAATAAAAAAACAAAATGAACCCGTGGAACGGGAAAATAGTGAGATTACGTTTATTAAACAAAAACTGAACACAATACGTAAACGAGAGAATCCTAAAAATATTCCTATTTTTGAAAATATATATGAACCTCCACAGTCTTCTATTTTAGAAGGTATGGTTGGTAGTGATTTAGTAGATAAATATAATGAAGCTGGGGAAAAAATCGAGGATACGGTAGATAAATTTAATGAAGCTGGGGAAAAAATCGAGGATACGGTAGACACTGTTAATTATTACAAGGATAAAATAACAGACGGATATTATGATGCGAGAGGCAAATATTATGATGCAGTACATACTGTAAATTATTACAAGGATAAAGTGGATGAGGTAGTGGATAAAGTGGATGAGGTAGCGGATAAATCGCGCATAAAGGCGCTCAGTAAGGATATAATGAATTCGGTTGATACATTAAATCAAGACCCAATTGCGAAATTAGAAAATCAGTTGAGCTCAAGTGTGGATAATTTAAGCAGTTTATCAAATTTATCGAATTTGGGGAATAATTTTAAAGACCTAGATTTATTAAATATGAATGAGTTAGGAGATACAGCTGGAAATATAAATTCGATGTTTAAGATTGATGTAAATGGTATAAAAGGGGTCGTTAATAAAGTAACTGGGTCTATGAATTCATTGTCTGCTGTCTTCGGTAATATAACAAGACAACTTTCAGAACGTATACATCAGATTAAAATTCAAATTCAGTTATTTATATTAAGAATAAATAAATATATTGACGAGACATTGACGAAAATAGCAAATGCACTTACTCAAAATACGGCAACCGAAAAGGAGATAATCATATTTAAAGACCAGTCTCAAAAGTTGACTACTATGATGCTTGTTTGGTATTTTGTATACAATTGGTATTATATTATCTTTTTCTTGGAAGAAGAGGACAAAATATTATATGAATTTGATGGTAATAAATTGAAAGATTATAACACATATTTATATGGTGCGTTTGGACCGGCATACCGTGTAGTAGAGACATTTAATTGGAGCATATTAAAATTTGGGTCGCTTAAGAAATATATACCAACACCAGTAATTATGATTCTTATGTTTTTCATCTTTTTTATTCTTGTATCTGGTGATTTTCATGGTTCAATATTATCGAATTTCTTTAATGCGATGCGTGGAAAGTATAATACATCGATTCTATCACTTTTAACTATTTTCATAGTTGGAAGATACAGTGTCGGATGGTTTTTTGGTTCGGAAGAAAGAGGTGATATTGAAATGGCTACTATGGTTAGTAAGCAACAAACAATTTTCTCAATATGTTTCTTTTTGGTGCTCTTTTTCATATCCATGTTGATGTATGTAATGTGGACAGTGGCGGTCAATATACCTCTAGGTATATTTTTTATATCCACCTATCTAACACTTTATACATTTTTCGGAGTTGTATTTTATGAAGGATTTAATGCGGGTATGGTAATTACTGGTATAACAAATTCAATCGATACATTAGAACCTGATTTAGACGGGGAAATGTGTTCAGTTGAAAATATGAGATTTGGTTCTTATGCTTGGTGGAAAGCACTTCCTATGCGAATTATTAATTTTTTCAAAGGTGTTGTTAATTATGCGTCGCTTAACATGTTTGAAATATTGATTTTGTTAATGTTATTAGGTGGTATTGGATTATATAAAAAGGAATGGAGTTCAGCAATTAAGGGCAAAGTAGGAATGGGAAATAACGAAGGTGGATTACTCGCACCAAATGGAATTTCGAATATATTCAAACAATTATTTGTATGGTTAGTCATTATTAACATTTTATTAATTATTATATTGTGTATGTTTCTCTATCAAAAGTATTTGGTAATGCGTGAATTAACTCAACCAGTTAAGGAAGGCGTGGGTGAATATGATCCTACATTAACAACCCGTTCAGTTATAGCAAGTAGAAATGCGGCGACTTCTCATGAAGAACCGAAAATAAGTATTAATGCGGTTGAACGTCTAAAAAAAATAAGAGAAGATGTAAAATCCGATGAACCAGTAAACGATGGACAACAAGGGGGTGATGATACAATGGAGTTACAGGAAGTAAATAGTTTTGTAGACAACTAAATATTCATATTTAGTAATTAATTCATATATATGTAAAATATATATGAGTGATATTTTTGTATTAAATAAAGAGGATAAAGATTTCAATTTTCATTTAAAACGTATACGTCAGGCTGTGCCTCTATTATGTAAGCAGGCAGTGTCCAAGGAATACATCGATGTAGATGATAATGAATATAAATTTTTGATTGTAGCCTATTCCAAGGGTAGTGAACGTTCGAAAAACAAGCCTACTACTATTATCGGTTTCATGTTAATGACTGAATTAGAAGAGAATAAATTAGAAGTGACTATAATTTGCGTAGGAAATCATTTCCGTGAAAAGGCAAAAGACGATTCCAAAGGATTAGGAAATCGTCTCTTTCAACACCTCTACTCACTATGTAAAAAACACGATTATAATGTGATCCAATTATCGGCATTACCCTACGTCATTAATTATTATCGAAAAATGGGATTTCGACATATTTTAGAACCAAAATGTTATGGAAAAGATAGAGAACCGACAAAAATCAAACACTTGGCGGAAACATTTGCGAAAGAGAAATTCACAAGTGACGACGATGTGAAAATGCGCATCAAGATAGACAAAACCATACAACTCCATATCCAATTAAACAATAATAAAAAGGAAATACGGGATTTAGATAAATTAACAGATACGATTAAAACACTAATTGAGGGCGAAATTAGCGACAAAAAGAGACAAATGGAATTCTTGGACTATTATAAAAAATCAAGACGAACCTTTGGAGAAAATAAAACAATCACCTTTTTTGAAACGCTTGTGAAGGAAGGGTTTAGTAGTGAATGTGATGCGACTGATCGGGCATATAGAACAAGACAATGGTTGGATGAGATTGAAGACCCAAGATGTATTGATGAAGGAATTATAATGTCCAAGTGTCTAGACGTGAAACCTCGTATAATACGTGCGAAATGTCCAAATGGGACGCGAAAAAACAAGGCGACCGGGCGTTGTGAAAAGACGGTTTTAAAAAAACGTTGCCCAAATGGGACGCGAAAAAACAAGGCGACCGGGCGTTGTAAGAAAATAAAAAATAAAAAATAAAAAAATAAACCTATAAAATATAGTATGTTTTGTAAGTATAAGGACATTCTTGGACAATTAGGAGGGGGAGTTCATAGTTATAGATTATTTAATATAGCAGTCATGGATGTTTTGATGACTATCATAGGTGCGTATATTATCCACAGCATCTTTCCCAAATATAGTTTTATTGCGATTTTAATAGGTTTATTTCTATTGGGTATATTTCTACATCGTTTATTTTGTGTAAGAACGACTATTGATAAGTTTCTGTTCCGGTCCAAGAATACAAAATTATGAGAAGAAATAGGCTAGTTAAATGAAACAATATAGAATATACATTATAATATTTGTTATAATGTCTAGTGAAGAACAACCATTTGTATCCGTATGTACGCCTACATTTAACAGGAGACCATTTATAGAAATGATGTTTAAATGTTTTCGAAATCAAACCTATCCTAAAAATTGTATGGAATGGATTATTGTGGATGATGGGACAGATCCAATAAGTGATCTTGTTGAAAAATCTGGTATCCCAGAGATAAAATATATACGTGTCCAAGAAAAGATGTTATTGGGAGCGAAGCGAAATTTGATGCATAAACACGCGACTGGAGATATTTTAGTATACATGGACGACGATGATTATTATCCCCCCCAGCGGGTTGAACATAGTGTAGATACGTTGATGAAAAATCCTCATGCCCTTTGTGCGGGGTCGAGTGAGATATATATTTATTACCGACATATTGAGAAAATGTATCAAAGTGGTCCATTTGGTGATACACACGCAACGGCTGGTACATTTGCCTTTCGAAAAAAGCTACTAGACATTACATCGTATGATGAAACGGCGGCATTGGCCGAAGAGCGTTCATTTCTAAAGGAATATACCATACCATTTGTGCAATTAGACCCTATGAAAACCATATTGGTATTTGCCCATCATCATAATACATTTGATAAAAAGAATATGTTGAATGCTATACATCCCCAATATTTCAAAGAAAGTCCTAGAAAAGTCCAAGATTTTATCAAAAACGACTTTGAAAAGGACATTTTTGACTTTTTTATGGTGAAAATTGATAAAATGTTAACAAAATATAAACAAGGATTACCAAAATACAAACCCGATGTATTAAAACAAATCAAGGAAATCGATGAAAAACGAAAAAATCTGGAAAATTCGAATTCAGTTGGACTTCGAATAATGGTAGATAGTCCTGGAAGAGTGAAAAGGCCAATGACGCCGGATGAAATAGTAATGACTCTTTCTAAACAACAAGATGAGATAAAAAGATTGATGATACGTGTCCAAGAATTAGAAATTATTATAGAAAATAATTCCAAAAAAGGGGATTATATGGTTTTATAAGGTCGTTCGCGTAACCAAATATTGGCGATATATTTTTCACCCGTTTTTACCGGCATTCCGGAATGTAACGAAAGAGGATGACATTTATCTCCATCTTTTTGTAACGAATAAAAAAGAAGGCCATTATTTTTAACAGGTTGAAACTCTGTTTGTAAGTGTTTAAAACGTGTCGTTCCTCCTGTGAAATCATCATTCAGATAAATAATCATTGTAAGAACGCGTTGTCCACCATTTTTCTCAAATTCGACACATTCTTTTCGGTCATCACACGATGCATCGAAATGGTCAATATAAAATCCATTGGGTTCATATTTAACAACCTGCATTTTTTCGGCATTTTCAAAAGGGATATTTGTTATATCACACACACGTTTTATAACAGTTCCAATCACATGGTCATTCTTGTCTAACCACGCCGTTTGACTTTTTCGAACACTATCACTAAATCCACTTACCAATTTGCTTTCTCTAAATATAGGTTTCGCCATATCTAAAATATATTTACCTTCTTTATCTGAAATAAAACCGTTATGTATAACAGGTTCTACATATTCGTCTTTAATATCACAATATCCTCTACCCTTATACAGTTGATGATTTTGATAATAATAATAATAATAAAACAATGATATACAAATAAGTGTTAAAATAATGAGAAAAACAATATTACGTTCAAAATTCATTTATATATGTTCAATATATTAAATTGCTTCTTTTCCGGTAATTAATATCATCATTTTTTCTAATACAACGAATGATATAATAGAATGAGGCAAACTTTTACTAATACTTGGAATGAGACCTCTATATAAAAAAGATAATCTTTCGTTTTTAAATGCGGATTTTATTATTTCGGTAACATTGGCTGAATCGGATTTTTGTGCACGTGCCTTTATGACGTCAATCGGATTGCTTACAATAATTGCTATAGTGGTGCTAATAGCACCAGTCATAAAATGAAGAGTAGTTGTATTTTCGAGAGAGGGATAATGATTTAATAAAATACCCTTAAAATGTGAATAGAGAGAGAGTCGTGTTCCATTATATACAAGAGACCGTGATATGGCGGCTTTATATCCATTAAAAAATCCGCTAATTCCGTGTCTATTGTATACGTGTGTAGTATGTTTTATAAAACCTTGCTTTGGTTTATCAGGTTGTATCGATCGAACCATAACAACTTCGCTGGGATTTCCAGTAAATCCACTAATCGCACCAGAAACGGAACCATATAATAGTTTTCGAAGAAATCCTGGATCATTATTATCATTTTTTGTTTTATAATTATTCATTAATTGAGTGAAAATAAATATATTTGGTGATGAATATGTAGACTGACGTAATAACCCAACGGTATATCCACGATATAAATTCGAAATATTGTATTTAGGTTTCATATTTAATTGTTTTGATATTTTAATTACATCCATTGGATGGACAAATGATGTGGCTACAAACGCAGACGCATTTCCGCATAAAAAACGCGCATAGTCATTATTCATAAAATAGTATAAATAATGATACTATTTTATAAAACTCAAAATAAATCAAAGCTTTTTGCTCATAGGAACTAGATTAAATAAGTTAATTCCGTCATCATACGTTTCAATCGAGCATCTCGGTTGAATAACATACCCATTTTTCTCAAAAAATGACGTCAAATTATCGTGAGGTAATTCGTGGGCTAATAACTGAATATTAGTTATATTATGACTACTTTTTAAGGTCGATTCTGTAAATTTTAAAATTCTAGAACCATATTTTTCTTGTCGAAAATCAGGATTCACATATAAATTATTAATACTACTCGTCGTTGAATTAATAATACTATAACCACATTGTGCTACAAGAATACCGGGTTTTTCATACAAAACAACCTTGGGAGATTGCGATAATAAGTGTTTAATAAAAAAAGACATATATATATTATACGTGTTGTTTAAAAAAGGGCAAAAATTATTATTCCAAGACAGTTGTTTTAAATAACATACCGGTTACCAAATAGGGGTCGCAATTTGAACCTGGACGTCTATCTTCAAAATAACCTTTTCCTTCTTTTATAGCATCATTACCAATACGCACTGAACAACCGCGATTTCCAACACCAATGGAAAATTTATCATAACTCGCAGTTTCGTGTAATCCACTCATTCTTTCTCTATTATCGGCACCGTACATTTCCATATGCTCGCTGTGCTTATGGGACAATTTATCAACCGCCTCGTTAATAAATTCAATACCCTTTTTAAAGACACCCGATTTCATCAAATGACCTTCACGCATGGATTCTGTGCTGTAATTCGCGTGACAACCCGAACCATTCCAATCACCTTTTAATGGTTTGGGTGCGAAATCTATCGAAATATTATGCTTTTCAGCGGCACGTATAAGTAAGTAACGCGCAATCCATAATTGGTCACCTTGTTCAATACCTACACAAGGACCTACTTGAAATTCCCACTGTCCAGGTGCGACTTCGGCATTCACACCACTGATATTTATACCAGCATAGATACACATTTCCAAATGTTCGTCTATAATTTCACGCCCAAACGCATTTTCAGCACCAGCACTACAATAATACTGACCTTGTGTAGCATTTTCATTAAAACCCAGAGGTTTTCCGGTTTTATTATTTATAAGAAAATATTCTTGTTCAAGGCCAAACCAAGGCTTTTCGTCCATTTTTTGTTTAAAAATTTCGTTCGCCCAATGTCTATGACTATTGTCTAAATATGTACCATCGGGTTTCTGTGTCTCACATAAAACAATTTTGTGTGGGTCTCCACGAAACGGATCCCTATAAAAAGCACGGGGAATTAACATTATTTCAGATGCTGTTCCGACAGCTTGTCCAGTAGAACTACCGTCATAATTCCACACAGGAATATTCTTTACATTCGATATCTCTGAATCATAAACTTTTGTTTTAGAACGAAGATTGTTAAAACCATCTATCCATACGTACTCAAGAAGAACTTTATGGAATCCCATATAACGTATAGACATACAATTCTATTTAACTAAATTATAATTTAAATTAATTATCATCTTCTTCTTCTATAATTTGGTCTCTTTTGATATTTTTATCCAAATATCGATAGATACGTTTAATATCGAGTTTTGAAATATCATATCCTTCAAACATATTTTCAATATAATTCACATTTTCGGAATCTAATAAAAAGTCTGTTTTCCCAGACTTTGATAATATAATTCGCAACTCCTGAAAAAATGAAATCATATCCTTTTTATCCATATTTAACTGAATACATAAATTGTTAATAAATATTTGATTATTATATTCGGTGGAGTATTTGGTTAAAACTTTTGTGAAACGAATATCTTCATGATTCACATTGCGAATTTCATTGAAATTCTCGTGTAAAAGTTTATTATTATGGAATGTTTTGATTAACGAACTTATCTCATTAAAAATCCAGATTTGATTTTGAAAAGTTATTCTGTCGATATAATCAGCAAAACATAAATTTTTCAATATATTTAAATAAAACGGCAATTGTTTTTCCAGAGACGTATGTGATATGACGTCGATAATATTTTCATGCCATAATAATGCGATAATGGTTCGGTCAGTATCATTCATGCGTATATTATGGTCTTTAAAATGAATATATTCATTGAATAAGGTAGCAGTTAAACGTTTTGAATCCTCGTTAAACGATTTCGTCTGGAATATATCTTTCAAAATATCACTGGTCAATAAATGAGATTTCGTTTTATACAATTGTATGGTGAAGTTTAATTTACGTATATCGCCTTGAATGTAATTTAAGATAATTTTCATATCGATAATCATTTGTTCTTTGGGAACTAATCTATTTAATAAAGTTTCTATTTGCGGTTGTGTTGGAGATTTTAATTCAAAGGTATAACATACTTTCATTAATTCTCTTATTTTTTTGTCCATGTAATAATTTCCTATACATATAATTGGATTCAACGTCATACTTTCCAATTTTTGTTTTTGCGTCTTTTTTTGCCGTATTAGTTTGATTAACGCATTTATACCTCCTTTATCACCATTATTCATTCCGTCAATTTCATCCATTACAATTGCTATTTTTTTAACCTTTCCTGCCATCATGTCCAACACATTTCTATTTGATATGTTATTACTTGTGATATTATCAATTAATGACTTATTTCTAACATCACCGGCATCATATTTAATAACATCATAACCAAGTTGTTTTAATAGATTAACTACAAAAAATGACTTACCACTACCGGGTGAACCATATATATATATACCTTTTTTAAACGTCACATCACCACGTCTAGTATCAAATGATTGTAACATAGTAGTGATTTCATTCGCGATTGACGTGCGATTTAGAATTTCAGAATAATTAAAACTATTTTGTAATTCTTTTTTCTCACGAATTAACTGATTCATTACTATGTAATTACTTTTTATTTTAAGCACTTTTATTAATACCAATTAATTATTGAAATTGATATTAATTTATACGAGTTATAATTTTATGTGAACTGTGAGAAGTCACTGGTAATAGGCATAAAATTTGATTCGTTATTCGCACACTGTTGAGGGTAACTGTATCCATAACCTTGTTGCGGCATACCTCCATAACCTTGTTGAGGCATACCTCCATAACCTTGTTGAGGCATACCTCCATAACCTTGTTGAGGCATACCTCCATAACCTTGAGGCATCATTCCTTGACCTTGTTGCGCCATTTGTTGCTGTTGAAGCATAAATTGTTGTTGTTGTTCGGTTAATTGCATAAATCCGGAACCTGTATCCTTTATCAATCCAGTAGTGGAATCTATAATATTTCCTCCAAGACCTGCTACATCAGAAGATACACCTTGAATTACACCTGAAGCACCCTGACCGAGTCCGGATAAACCTTGTCCTAAACCAGACGCCACATCACCTAGTGTATCACCAACTCCTCCGAGTAAATTTCCAGCGGAATCGACAGTCTTATTTAACACATTACCTGCGGAATCGACGGTCTTATCTAACACATTACCTGCGGAATCGACGGTCTTATCTAACACATTACCCGCTGAATCGACGGTCTTATCTACCACATCACCTGCGGTATCTAATGTCTTATCTACCACATCACCCGCAGTGTCGACAGTTTTATCAACGATATTACCAGCTGTATCTACTGTTTGGTTCAATACATCTCCGGTTTCAGTAATACCGGTTTTTGTAACGTCTGCGATATCATCCACCACATTTTCGACAGAACTTCCTAAAGAACCATCAAATGTACCAGGAGAGGCGCCATAAACACCTTGGCTCGGTTGATATTTTTTACCAGTACAATCAACCATTTCGCCATTTTTATCAATAGATAAATTACATGTTGATGCTTGTGCAGTGTATGAAGGGCACATTGGGCATACTGGAGGTACAATCTCTGTTCTTCTAATATAATCAGAGTCGTCACATTTTGATTCTGAATTTACATCACTTACTACACGAGGACACAAATTAACATCTGTGCCCGGAGCAGAACCATTTGAACCATTTGAACCATTTGAACCATTTGAACCATTTGAACCATTTGAACCATTTGAACCATTTGAACCAGAAGCACCAGCAGCACCAGCAGCACCAGCAGCACCAGAAGCACTATCATCACCTGTAGTAACGGTTATTGACGCAGAATCATTGGGATTACCATCTGGATAAGAATAAGGTATAGTAGTTGATGATGCTAATTTATAAATACCACTACCAGGCTCTTTAACAATAACCACATTAAGAAGATTTGATTCATCAATTAAAGCACCAAGGATTAAACTTTCATCGGTATTTAGTCTAGTAAGACCATCTTTAAAATGGTCTGATGATTTTAGTGCCTGTTCTATATCGGCCTTACCTACAATTATACCTTCTTTATCAGAATAAAATAAATCCTTGGCTATCTTTGTTGCGTCAATTTTTTTACCATTAAGTTTAAGTCTAATTCTTTCCTTTAGACCTGATTTAGAATACTCATTCGTGTTTACATTATTCAAAATGCCTGTATCTAAATTAACAGGTAATATAGATGTAGAAATACCCTTACTACTCTTAAAAACCTGCTTAATTTGATTACTATCATTATCAATTAAAATAACAAGTGTATTTGCTTTATTAGGAGCATATAATACTGAAATATTTTCATTAACATTATTATCCATAACGTATGTCCAAGGAGCATCTACATTATCTATATTTGTTTTAACAATATTTGAGTCATTATCTACTGTTTCTGGAACACCCATACTATCGCGAGGAAGAACGGTAAATGAGCTGGATGCTACATCCTGTGCAATAATTACGCTACCATTTTGTGTGTCATAAAATACGCCTTGTTTATCGTCGCTAGGAGGAATAATTGTATCTAATTCAGCACCATTATTATATTGGGCGACTGAACCTGTTGTAACTGGTTTCCAACTACTAGATAATCCAGAATTTACCATATTTTCTACAATAGGATTCATATATGAACCAAAAATCATAGCAAATACGAGAACAACCAATAACATTACAAATAGTAAAAAGGGAGTTAATTTTATGCCTTTCATTATAAGTATTTGATATATTCTATACGTCGAAAATATTAGTATAGTATTTATAAAATTGATATATTCCCGGTATGTTATTTTAATTGATAAAAGATGTTATCAAGTTGTTATAAACCGGAATTTAATTGTGAAATTGGGGTAGATGAAGCCGGAAGAGGTCCGATGTTTGGTAGATTATATGTTGCGGGGGCGGTTTTACCTAAAGATGATAGTTTCCATCATGATTGGATGAAAGATTCAAAGAAATTTTCCTCTAAAAAGAAAATCAAAAATGTTTCGGATTATATTAAAGAAAATGCGGTTGCCTATTCCATTCAATATATTGAACATTCTGTAATTGATGAAATAAATATAAGACAATCAGTTCATAGAGGAATGCACAACTCGATTCGTGAAATATTTACTAAATCAAATGTAGACCGGGATAATACATTCCTATTAATTGATGGAAATGATTTTAAACCATATACATTTTATGATGAGAATAGAGAGGAAATACGAGCAATACCTCATGAAACGATTGAAGGTGGAGACAATAAGTATACAGCAATTGCTGCGGCGTCGATTTTGGCTAAAGTAGCAAGGGATGAATATATAGACGCACTATGTGAAGAATATCCCCAATTGGTAGAAAGATATGGACTAGATAAAAATAAAGGATATGGTACAAAACAACATATGGATGGTATTAGAGAATTTGGTATTACACAATGGCACAGGAAGACGTATGGTCTATGTAGAAATTCGAAAATAAATCCAGTATAATGAATAGGTTTAGAAGAGTCGTATTAGTATGTTTTTTATGAAATAGTAAGTAGAATATAAAATATTCATTATATATATAATTAAATGGCTTTCACACGATTTCATGATGACGATGTAAGAATAGAAAAACAATTAGAACAACAGACATATGTAGGTAGATATCAATTAGATGTTCCAGGACAGGGTGTGAATATGCCTTTCCAAGATGATGCGCAATTAAGAATGCAGAGATGGGGAGCGAATCGCCACAAAAATCCAGTAAATTTAGAAAGCGATCTATATGGATTGAGTCGTCCTCTTGGACGGGACGATATTGAAACACAAGATTATAAGAAGCATGCGGTTCCAACCCAGCAGATACAATATCCAAGAGAGAGTCCATTTGTAGAGGAGAGCCGTGCTTCACATCCTGCGTGGATGTATCGTGATTTAGAACAACCTAAATGGGAAGAACCATTGGTAGATCCCCAGGCCAATTTAGAGAAGCCATTTCACGACAATATCCAAACGCGTATTTTAGAGAAGGATTATTACAAACCAAAACAATCTATGCCTTTCCATCAACCGGCGAGTGATCCACTGTCACTGGATTATTATATTTCAAAGAATTAAACAATATTTAAAGAATTGAATCAATGAATATATTTAGTACCTTTCCTTGTTTTTTTAACATTCTAAAATACTTGTACGATACTGTTATAAATTTGAATAATAGAGATAATATATTATGTCTATTGTATATATTAATTAAATACACAATGGAATTAGCGATACCAATTATAGCCATGGGTGGATTATATATGATTTCTAGACAAGACAACGATAATAATAATAGACAAAACGAACAAGAAGAAGAGGGTTTTGTTGGATATAGCGATTTACCAAATACAAATCTTCCTAACGAGAATTTTCCAAGCGAGCGTCCTATGGAAACTCCCGAATTATCAAACACCGAAAGTTTAACACATAACAATCAATATGAAGGCGACGCATATACCGATAAGTATTTCGGTAAGAAAGGTTTAGTTGTAGAGAGTAATCCAGTTACTAATACACAAAAATTTACATCATTAGCAGGTGAATCTGTAAATAATGATTATTTCCAACACAATAATATGGTTCCATTTTTTGGTAGAAAGAAAACCACACCGAATTTTGATGCGAATCAAAATGAAGGCATAATGGACAATTATTTAGGAAAAGGGTCACAACATATAGAAAAAAAAGAGCAAGCCCCTTTATTCGCACCGAATGAGAATTATCAGTGGGCATATGGAACACCAAATCAAAGTGAATTTATGCAATCACGAGTGAATACCGTCAATAAAATGGCCAACGTATTGCCTTTTGAACAAGAAACAGTTGCCCCTGGAATTGGATTAGGATATGGTACTGAGGGTTCAAATGGATTTAATTCAGGTATGATGAACCGAGAGGCGTGGATGCCCAAGTCGGTAGATGAATTGCGTGTTGATACAAATAAAAAGGCGTGTGGTGTCGAATTATTTGGTCATGAGGGTCCCGCCATGAGTGCGATTAAAGAGATGGGAACAATCGGTAAAATGGAAAGGAATCGACCAAATCGCCATTTCGAGATGGGTAAGGAACGTTTAATGACTACTACAGGTGTCGAAAAGGGTGTAACATTACGTCCAATTCAAGAAGACCGTTATACAAATCGCCCAGAAACCACTGTTTCATACACGGGTGTAGCAAGTTCAGATAATAAAGGAACATTTGTTGATGGCGAATATATGCCTTCAAAGCATATTGATTTAGGAAGTGTCCCTCTTTCAATTCCATATGCGGGTGGAAAGGGAGGTGCTACCGATGGCGATTATGGTGTGAAATCACAGGTTTCATATGAAAATAACCGAAGTGCGAATCAACAGACCGATTATTTTGGTGCTATTGGAGGTGCGATTGGTGCTGTTGTTTCGCCCATATTGGACATATTACGTCCTTCTCGTAAGGAAAATACCGTAGGAACACTTCGTCCCTACCAAAATGCTGGGTCAACTGTTCCCCAGACCTATATATTTAATCCCGCTGATAGACCCGGAACAACTATTCGTGAGACAACCGAAAATTCGAAATACCATATGAATTCCGGTAATAGCACCATGAATAAAGGTGGTTATACCGTGGCTAAAGTTCAGCCTATTTCGAATAATAGAATGAATCAGTCTGACTTTTTCTACGCGGGTAATGCTTCTGCGGGAGAAGGAACTTTAGAACCCAGACCATATGATGCTGAATATAGACAGCGAAACAATGATGTGAAATCATCTACGATTAAAGGTAGAATGGTACCAGGTAATATGGCTATGTTGAATCATGATGTGACTGTTAAATCGCGTGATAAAACCGGACAACTAACCAATAATCGTGCTCCTATTCCTGTTTCTACACAGTCTACACCCAGTTTAGGTACAATGGGAAGATTACAGGGGAAACAAAAACTTGACTTTGGAAAGGAAAATAATCGTAATGGAAGTGAAATTTTAGATTCACTAAAGAAAAATCCTTATGCGTTATCGATTCATTAAGTGTGTAAATACATAATATAAAATTAAGAATGTTATATTATGCCATTTTTACAAAAAAACGTTGAAATATTCGGATATAAAATGTTGTATATATCTTAATGAAACAATTGGTTCATAATATCGGCCTCTTTATTCTCCTTTGATTTGGTGAACAGTTGTGTTAACATTCGGTCGTCTCTAAATCGCACAGTATATTCTTGTTGAGCATTACTTCTACCAATTCGCCCCAATGCCTGAATTGTCTTTTGTTGAGTCATATTGAGAAGGTCTTTACCAACATATCCATGACTAAACTGATAATTCGTACCATAAATATAGTCAGACGAAGCCAAAATAAGATATAATCTTTGGTCATACGCCAATCTTTTCATAATTTCCATATATCTAGGGTTAGATTCATTCTCATTCGTGAATGTACCAATTCCTAGTAATAGAAGCATCTTTTTATTATTATCTACATCCAACGCCATAATATCACATACATCCTCATCTGAAATATCTGGACTATATGCGTTTTCTTTATAATCACTTGTCCATACATTTTGGTGGTCCCGAGTGTTTGGTATATATTTTTCGTCCAAATTTACCATTTGGATTTGCGACCGAAGTTCGTCGACTATTTGCGTGAGTTTCCTCAATTCGGGATTTTGCTTCGAATCATCCACTTCGCGATTTAACTTACGATCATTTTTTTTACCACCTCCCTTAGTACTACTACTATCTGTATTCGCATTGGAGATCTTGTCCAACATAAATTCTAATTTATTTTCTGCAGAAGTTAGTTGTTTTTGAATATGTGTATTTTGTTCTATCCGAGAATAAATGGATTTTTGAATTGTTTCAGGAAGACCCGTATTCTTGATATAAAACTTGCCCAAATTATCTACATTGTTTGTAAGATAAATGGTAGGACCATCCGTAAGTGTATGAGCATCAGATGTAGTAACTTGAAGTCCCAATAGATTAATGGGAGGCGGTTTCGTAATGGTAGGTGTAATACCAACACTTTTAACACGTGATAAGGGTTGTCCACCTGTCGTTGTCTTTTTTGGTTGATCCTGGCTCAAGAAACGTCTGAAATCTGTCGATTTTGAATATTTAGACACCTGGTTTGTATAGAGTTCTTCGTGTATCTCATCCCATCTGTCTTTATTCACATTTTCTAAAATGGTTAGGTAATAAATTTTCAGACTATTCATCGTAATGTCGTAAATACCATTTGCGAAATATTTTTTCATATGCATCTCTTCCGGAATAGCATCATCGTAAGCGTGTATTTTATTAATAAACTTAACAATTTCCTGAAGATCGAAATATCTCAAGAGTGATTTGTGAATATTACAATGAACGATACACGCTTGTAATTCATCAAAATCACTATAGATTAAATGAGGTAGAACTGCTTTTCCCGAGGTATTCAGCATGGAAATCGATTTCTTACAATCGTAACTCGATATAGTTGATACAATACCATTTGGGAACTTATCTTTAAAGGATTTGATTGTCGGAGAAATTTCGGATTCCAGAGGTAGTGTAGCACAAGACAATACAACTTTCGAAATAACATTATCTTTCCATACCTTTTGAATGAGTTCATGAAGGGGATGTGTATCATAATCCATAGAGATAGTCGGTTCATCCCAATAAGTAATAATATCACAATCTTTATCATATTTAATCATTTTCTCCTGTATATATTTGCGTTTTTCTTGTAATTCATTTATTTTCAGTTCACACATATCTTGTTGTGATGGATCCGAAATATCATCGTAAATAGATGTTAAATATTCCAGTTTTGTATCAATATCTTCGATTGCCTCTTCATATGGTAAATTATCATCCAATTCAGGCGTGAACGCCAACATATAACGCATAGCTACTAGATAGGATTTAATATCACAAATCATAATCTCTACCTTATCACCCACGGTATTATCTACCTTACCAATTCCTCCAGTTCTGCGATTACGAGTATATTCAGATGCCGCATAATAATGGAGACGAATATCGTCGGGTGTTTCACAACCAAACGCAATACCAATGCGTTTTCCCATACAAACTGCTGATTTCGCCAAAGCCAAACCAACGTGTCTCGCGGCACAAATAAATATCACTCTATAACCAGATGATAATCCAAGAGGAGTAAGCGTCTTACCTGTACCAGTTGGGGCAGTATATAGAACCAATTTAGCGGGTTCTTTAGACAAAGCCTGAAATTTGGGTGTTAAAGGGTCAATAAATTTCCCATCTGATGGAGTGTAATGAAATAGACGGAAGATATCCTTTTGATGTTTATATAAAGTCATATTTTCATATTTAAGTAGGAGTGGATTTTTCTCGATAAACTGATATGCCTGGTTCACCACATCCGACATTTGAATTTTAGGAACAATCAAATTAATGAGTTGGTCAATAAACGATATACAATAAGGATTCGTTTTGATAACATTTGCCTTCTTAATATTAATTAATGTGTATAGATGAAATGCGTATTCACTTGAATATTTATGAAAGTGTTTCATTACTTTTTCCGAAATATCCAATAATATAAATTCATATATACTTTGTTTTTTCTTTTCGATATTATTATTCACATTCGTAATGCGCATTAAATAGCTCTTTTTTAACTTTAGTTTCTTATTCTTTGAAAAGATAGGTGATATGTAAGACCCAATTACAGTGGGATATTTTGTAATCATTCGTTTAATAATATTTTCAAAGTATTCGGTATAGATATACTCATCGAATCCAGAGACTCCGTCTTCAATCTTCATAATACTATGAAGTGATTGTGTTTCATTCTGATAAATATCTGGATTATGAAATCCATCTACAATAATTTTAAGAATATTTTTTTCACGGTCTGGAAAAGGAACCTCCACATTGTTCCATTCAGACTTCGACAATTTTTTTTGCGTCAAATCCATAGTATATTATAGATAAATTATGTTTAATACAATTAGATAATATCTACTTGTGTTATTCAATTTTATAAGAGTATTATTGTCTTGATATATTTATGTTTTTAATAGCAGTTGTTTTATTGGATTGATTATTTACATTACCCGATGTATCGCCTCTAATTGTTAATTTATAGGTTCCTTCATTTTTAATCGTAAAAATTTTAGTTACGTATTTTTTCCAAATCGATATTTCCGGTTGAATTGTATCAAATGGGGTATCATTCAAAACAAATGTAAGCGGGTTTGCTATTATACTTTGGTCTGAATTTGTGCGGCCATTTGCTAAAATTTCGACTTTATACTTGCCAGGAGGTAACATTAAATCTGTGCTAATATTACCTATATTTTGAATAGCGATGGCTTGATTTCCCATAGGATAAGGTGTTTTAAATCCCCATGTCTCGGAATTGTTAATATGGTATACATTGTCTACACGCCAATTGGGTATGACGTCTGTTCCACTTACTACTGTATTTGTATTATTTTCAAGAATTGGTTTATCGAAATTACCGTTTTTTAAATTATGAATACATTTAAAGTGGAATTTATTGGAATCGAAATCAGAACCATTTTGAAGTTTTTCATATTCAGAGAGGTTTGTATCATTTCGAGATATTATACTTTCATTTTGTTGCGTCATTTCTTTTCTTAAATCATTAATAGAAGTCATTATTTTATCAGTATCCGACATATTAACCGTTTCATCTGTTACAGGAGGTGTTTGACCTTCAGCTCCCTCAACTAATTTATTTTTAAACAATTTCATCGATAAAAATACGACGAGTGCGAATAAAATTCCGTGTAATATTACTCCTTTCAATCCATTTTTATTTGAAAAGGTCATAAAAATACCGGGTGTAAATATTACAAATAGGCAAAATAAATATATTAAAAATAGAAGTTTCATTTGTATATATTATACCGTTGGAAATTTAAATCGGAACAACTTTGTTGTCTGATTTCCATTTTCATATCGGTATCTGACCCTTGAGTAACTTTAAATGTTCCATTTGAAATTACCAAGGGTTTAAAGAAAGATATAATATGTATTCTACTCGTAAAGAAATAAAATAAAACACCCTAAATTAGGTAATTTAAACAGTTTATTTGGTAATTATTTAAATAATTAAATACTATATACTATATGAAATTGTTATCAAAATTATATAATTTCGTTTTGTACACAACTACTAAATATAATATTGATGAATCACATGGATTATCCCACGCTATGGATATTCTTGGATACGCAAGCAATATTTTCGACGAAGAAGTCGTGAAACATCCACAAATCAAACATCAAGAAAAGATTATTTACGTATCGTCTATCTTACACGATATGTGTGATAAAAAATACATGGACCAACACGAAGGCATTGAGAATATAAATACATTTATTGGTTCACTTAAAGATGATACAAGTATACCCATTATAACAGTTGGTGAAGAGAAAGTAATAAATGATATTATTTCCACCATGTCGTATTCATATGTGAAAGCAAATGGATTTCCGGATTTGGGTGAATATCAAACCGCATATAATATTGTTCGTGAGGCAGACTTATTATGTGCTTATGATTTCAATCGATGTATGATATACCAGATGTATAATAAGAAATATTCATTGGATGATGCTTATAGTGATGGTGTTAAATTGTTTAATACCCGTGTATTAAAACACAATGATGATGGTCTTTTATTAACGGAATTTGCTAAAAATAATTACAAACCGTTAGAAACAAAATCGCGGCATCAGATTTCACAATGGAAGAAATTACTCGGCAAGAAACTATAAAAAATGTGTAACTATTTTACAATGAAAATAAAATATTTACCTGACGAAATACAGCGTATCATATATTCGTATGATAATACATATGAGGATCGATTTAAGACATGTGTCGATCAATTAGAATATTTGTATCGTGTTTTTCCTATAAAAGTCAATATGATTATGACTAAAAATGATGTACTCACATATGTTAAAGTAACACCGGTCCGTAAAATACCCGTATTAAATCGGTTTATACTAGACCATTGTAATCGAAAACGGAGTTTGCGAAGTTTTCAAAAAATCACATTTTGAGTAATTGTATATGAAGACGACCTTTTGATTTGTATTTTAGAATATCGAGAGTGGTAGCGGTTGTTGGGAAATTGTCTTGTCCATATACGTCTTGTAATAATAACCACTCAAATATACCTCCTGTATAAATAAAGACTTTAGTGAACCCTAAATCAACCAATTGTTTATACTTTTTATCAACCGTTTCATCAGCAGAATTTATACCATAAATAATAATCGTGATTGAATTATACTGGTAATTTTCCACCATTTTATTTAAAATATCGGTTTCACTATCGACTGAAAGAGTAGATTTTATCAAACAATTTTGTATGTCGTGGGTCATTGTATTAATAATTACATAGTTATCCGTTTTTGAAATTGCGTATAAAACATCTTCATAACCTATTTTATTATTTTTATCTTTTGTATGGAATAAATTTGAAAACATCTGTATGCTGAATTATACCAATAATATTTATTTCCATTTTTCACGAAAATATTTATTTTAAATAAATATTTTCATAATAATGAGGGATTTTAATCAACGGGTGGATTCTCTGGAATATAATTATTTGATACGTCAGAATTCACCGTTACGGTTACATTGGATGGGTCGACAATAGGCATATAGTTATATGAATTATCAAGTGGTAAGGTTGTAGTCCACGTATATAAATATGTATCGGCTATACCTGTATTGTTATTATTAATATTATTATTATTCAAATTATTATTATTCGCATTGATAGGAGGAGGAGGAGTAGGTTCAGTAGGTGGTCCATTTGATTGTGTTAACATATTAAATCGACATACTGGACAACAATTACTACGTCTCAACCATCGTATTAAAACATCACGCCTAAAGACATGACGACAACTATTAATTTCACATAAAACATCTCCTTCGACAAATTGTTCTAATGATATCGGACATATTGTATCTCTCAACTCATTCGCGGTAGTCATTGTAAATGTAAATGTTCTGGTAGTATTTTCTATTTCATTGGTGGTTAAACGTCGTTCATTTTCATCGTTTTGATTTATGTAAGTGTTTAAAATATTTCTTAATTCATCATTCCATCGATTATTCGAATTTCGGAAACCATTCCACCGATCGTCTGTATGTCGTAAATCATTATTCCATAAATTATTATTATTATTATTATTATTATATACAGGTTGTGTTCTATGTGTATTTCGTCTTGTATTATGAACATGTCTAGTTGTATTCGCACGACTATGTGGAGGATTAAAAGCAGTTGTTCGTTGCCTCAATGTCTGCGTTTCTCTCATATTTGATAATAATAACGTCAACATTTGATTTGTATTCCGTTGATATTCGATTTGATTATAATTATATAAAACCGAAACATTCGACAAAATATCTAATTGTCTGTTTAATAAACTTATCTCACTTGGTGATTCCCTCGTATTATTCACGGGTGGATTATTATTATTATTCATATAATTAAATGACTCTGTTAAATTTTCCATTAAACGGGTTAATAAGACATCTACGTTATTTTCCATTATATGAATACAATATAAAGATACGTATCTATATATCTTTAAATACTTAATAATAAAAATGAACCAAGAAATAGATATTACGAAAGGGTTTACGGGTCTACAGAATCTAGGTAATACTTGTTTTTTAAATTCATGCATGCAGGCATTGAGTCATACATACGAACTAACGCATTTTTTACAATCAGATAAATATAAAAGTCACTTGCGGACCTTACCAGATAACCTTATTATTAACGAATGGGTTGATTTGCGTAATGTTATGTGGTCACAAAATGGAATTGTATCACCTAAACGATTTGTTCATAATATTCAACAATTGGCTGAAAAAAAGGACCGCGAATTATTCACTGGCTGGGCACAAAACGACCTACCCGAATTCTTATTATTTTTAATTGAATGCATGCATAATAGTATTGCGAGAGGTGTTAAAATGAATATTAAAGGAAATGTGAAAAATAAAACCGACAAACTCGCCACGAGTTGTTATAAAATGCTTAAGGACACTTATTCAAGAGAATATTCGGAAATTATGGATATGTTTTATGGAATTTATGTCTCTGAATTGTCTTCAATGGATAAGAAATCGGTATATTCACATCGTCCAGAGAGTTTTTTTATTCTAGATTTAGAGATACCTAAAAATAATTGTTCATTGATTGATTGCTTCTCTTCATTCACTGAATATGAAACTTTAGAAGGAGATAACGCATGGTATAATGAAGAAACGGATAAGAAGATTCCGGTGAAAAAGCGCATCACATTTTGGTCTCTTCCGAAAATTTTGATCATCACATTTAAACGGTTTTCATTTGACGGTAAAAAGAAACGGCAAGATTTAGTGGATTATCCTCTTACTGATTTAAATTTGTCCAAGTTTGTAAGTGGATATAATGCGAAACAATATGTGTACGACCTTTATGGTGTATGTAATCATTCAGGTAATACGCAAGGTGGACATTATACTGCTTTTGTAAAAACAGGTGGAACATGGACACATTTTAACGATACACAAGTTCAACGAAATATTCCGGAAAAAAATATTGTAACACCAAAATCATATTGCCTTTTTTATAGAAAAAAGTAAAATATTATTTAGCAATATTTTAATAGCAAATAAAAGACAGAAATATATCTGTTTCCTATATACAAATATTATTTATAATGGTTAATTTTTTTTCACAAATTTTTGATAATATTTCAAATTCATCGAGCGAATCATATACTAATAATTCTAATTCTACAAGCATATCAAATACACCTCAAGAAAATAAACCATTAGTACGCAATACAGAGGATGATGAGAATAAATTCATGGAATTCATCGACACTATATTTAATGCGACTACCTATACCATTATTTTTTGGTTACTTGTTGTCTATGGATTTTATGGTTTAGGAAAGGGTATTTATAAGAACAAAGGTTCAATGAATGAAAGTAGTGGTGTGGCGCGATATAGTCGTATTATAGATTTAATCATTCTGTTTTTGATTGGTTCGTTTCTTTTTAATGCGTATTATCGTCTGGAAGAAGATGATAAAAAAAATATACTAGGCTATACAATCGAGTGGACACACGACTATTTTAACAATCCGTGGTCCGTGTTTGAGTTAATATGGTTTACCATCATATTTTTCGCATTAGTTTATGTATTAAAGGTTCCCATGTTACCTGACGCAAAACCATTATTAGTATATTTAATTGAAAAGAAGACTTGGATTATTTATGCTATGTTCGCTGTGGTATTTTTCTTTAAATATGTTCTTAATATTCCTATTCTAGATTTATTATTTAATAACAGTGTAATGAATTATTTTAAAGATGTTCAGCCTTATTCTAGTTCCGAATCTGGTAATGGTTCACCTAGTGTTTTTGATAGTATTTCAAAAAATTTAAATCTGACTGAAGATATTTATGAGAATGATCCTGATAATGAACAAGATAACAACTTACAATCACCTGGACAAGAAGCAACTGGACAAGAAGTAACTGGACAAGAAGCACCTGGACAAGAAGTAAAATGTAATAGTGGTCCTAATGTAAGTGACAACGAGGTATTCAATGTAAGCAATAATGTATATTCTTATGAGGAAGCACAAAAGGTATGTTCCGCATTTGATGCGTCATTAGCAACATATGATCAGATCGAGCATTCTTACAAAAATGGAGGCGAATGGTGTAATTATGGATGGTCGGATGGACAAATGGCCTTTTTCCCAACCCAGAAAAAAACATGGGAGACATTACAAAAAAGCGAAGGCACAAAACACGCTTGTGGACGCCCTGGTATTAATGGTGGTTTTATAGATAATCCTTATGTCCGTTTCGGTGCGAATTGTTATGGTAAAAAACCTGAACGACCCGATGATTGGGGACCTATCAACTACACAACAGATTGTGGTATAGAAAAAGAAGACCCTAATCAGAAGATACGCGATGAGGCCAAATTAAATAGTTTCAATCAAACTAACTGGTCTAGATATTAAACCATTTGAAATTTAAAAAATATTTGGTATATCATTTTATATGAAATAGTATAAATATTATTTCATACATTTTCCTATATGTTTATAGGTGCTATGTTACACATATTTGTTATGTTTTATAATCGAATGTATCACAAAACAGGTAACATTATTTATTTTAATATTGGTGATAAATACTATCTGGAACTAAATGTTACAAATATCAAAGTCGTCGAAAAACAACAAACAATATAGTGGTATTAACTATATAATTTCTATTTCTTATCTTTTCCTTTTTTTCCTCTTTTTTTCAGTGTTTTCGGGCTCTTTTTTTTGTTAGGTTTCTTTATAGCACGTTCGAACAATTTATCAAACATCTCATCACTAATCATACCCTCGTGACTTTGTACCATCATTTCATCCTCGCGAGGAACCGTCTTTGTATTCATAATAAACATGGGCACACCCAAATCATTAAACCGTTCATTGTAGTGTTCATTATTCGCATAGACATTATCATATCGTTCTAACATATCTCGGTTCATTCTTTTTTTGGCGGGGACAACACAACGTTTTTCCATATAATGTATCGGTCCTTCTGTAATTTTAAACATTCTATATACTATTTATTGTTTTTATAACTGCGTTTTAAATCATTTGAAAGTTTTATCTCTCGTTGCTGTTTTAAATAATCAATCACATAATCAACCTGGGAAGCATCATTCATAATCTTGCCTAAATGTTCCTCTAAAAACGAAAAGGTAAGTGGCGAATAATCCTTTTTTTCGTGCACTTTTAGATCGCCATCGTGTATTAATATTTTCCGGTTTTTATTTCCCGAATTTTCCATTTGCTCACAAATAGAGGTCGATAGACGTCCCTTCTCTTCCCGTAACTGCTTTGTCTTATCATTAATCATTTTTAATTGCGTATCAATCGTAACCCAACGCTTCACATCTTGGGCAAAATCTTCTTTTGTAACAATTTGACTATTATTCATTTATAACTTAACTATAAATGAATTATGATGAATATCCGAAGTCTTACATAGACGAGGTGATATAGAAACTACCTAAATTCTTTAAAAGACGCAGGAGAAGAACGAGGTTCGCCAAAATAATAAAGGTCAAAACAGCTAGGTAGATGCATATAAATAATATGTAGGGATACATTTCATTATAAATACTAGACCGAACCGGTTCAATAATCGCATATATATCTTGTTTTGTTTCTTCACTTTTAATAAAATCGATAATGGTCTGTTTAATCGTTTTCATTTTGTTATTTGTAATGTAACGACAAACAAAAAAATAAACGACAACGCGTTATTCAAAATAGTATAAATTATCAAGAATTACATATATATATTTATTTAGGATGAACAATGTTATTTATGATACGAATGAAGAATTTGATTTCGATAATCTCAAACTAAACCCTCCTATGGTTGTCGCCGGTGGAAATTATTTTATTAAATATGCGATTAACGGTAGTCCCCTATATATTCAACCTCCCGAATGTAAAACAAAGGGGGCAATTTCTACCAGCACCAAGAAATCCCATTGTGATTTAATGTTCTCACAAAATGATGCGAATTTTATTCAATGGATGGAGAATTTAGAAACAAAAACATGCGAAATGATTTTCGATAAACGTGAAGATTGGTTCGACAGTGAAATGGATTTAGCAGATATTGAGAATTACTTCGCTTCCCCTATTAAAAGTTACAAGTCTGGTAAATTCTACCTCCTTCGGTCCTATATACCCACACGTTTAGGTAAAGTTAATTTGAAAATATACAATGAGAACAAAGAAGAAGTCGGTATTGAATCCATTGTAGACAATACAAATACTGTGTGTATTTTAGAAATACAGGGCATCAAATGTTCAGCACGTAGTTTTCAGATAGAGATGGAAATAAAACAAATGATGACGCTTAAGCCAGTGAATTTATTTGAAAATTGTTTAATTAATAAGACCCCCAAGACAATTGTTCATCACATTGAAAAGGAAGTCGCCCCTGATAATTTAGAAATACTTGCTACGGAGCAAGAACAAGATATTGATGTTTCCGAACCTGATACTTTAGAAGAAAATAAAGAAGATGACGAAGATGACGAAGATGACGAAGAAGACGAAGAAGACGAGGCAATATCTTTAGAAGTAATTGATCCAATTCAACCATTGGAATTCGAAAATGAACCAGAAAATGATGATTCCAAGAAAAACGATTTAGATGAATTCGAATTCAATGTTGATTTAGACAGTTTGCC
>Ga0209632_10000656_pt1 | contig 35583 bp, 38 predicted proteins | sample COG_10_FD_184754 | JGI IMG/M metagenome (GOLD analysis project Ga0209632, IMG submission 184754) | Pelagic Microbial community sample from North Sea - COGITO 998_met_10 (SPAdes) (version 2) | ecosystem: Environmental > Aquatic > Marine > Neritic zone/Coastal water | place: Helgoland, sampling... | reverse complement strand
TATAGGTCTTATAAGCAGCGATGAATGTATATTATGTGAAATAGGAAAATATCAACCACTAAAAGGACAAATTACTGAAAATAGTTGTAAAACATGTGAAAATGGCAAAATTGGCATTATTGAAGGTGCACATTTAAATACATCCTGTGTCTTATGTGAAACTGGTAAGTATAAAAATACTTTAAAAAGCTGTGTAATTTGCCCCGATGGTTGGATATCTAATAATAAAGAAAACAAATGCGACCAATGTGAAACAGGTAAATGGGCATTGGATAAAAAACAATGTATAGATTGTCCAAAAGGAACATACAGTTTTAATATAGGTCTTGTGGGTAGTGAAGAATGTATATTATGTGAAATAGGAAAATATCAACCACTAAAAGGACAAATTACAGAAGGTAGTTGTAAAACATGTGAAAATGGCAAAATTGGAATTATTGAAGGTGCACATTTAAATACATCCTGTGTCTTATGTGAAACTGGTAAGTATAAAAATACTTTAAAAAGCTGTGTAATTTGCCCCGATGGTTGGATATCCATTTTAGAAAGATATGATTGTGATATCTGTCCCGAAGGTAAGTATTCCAATACTTACAAAAACTTTTGTGAATTATGTCCAATTGGAAGATTTAATGATAAAGTTGGGAAAAATAATATAAATCAATGTTTAAATTGCGGAAGAGGAACATGGAGCAATAAAATTGGACAAACAACAGCAATGGGATGCATTGGTTGTAATCCTGGTTATTATGGCGATGAGATTGGTATGATTTCATTGGGTTCTTGTAAAAAATGTCCAGCAGGATTATTTAATGAGAATGCTGGTTTACCTAGTGTAAATGATTGTAAGGAATGTTCTACTGGTAGATATTCTATAGATGGTAGTATTTACTGTTTACCATGCGAAACTGGGAAATATAATATTCAAACCGGCTCACCCAATTGCCTAGAGTGTCCAGAAGGAAAATTTACAGCAAATATTTCAAGTTATATATGTAAAAATTGCCCTGTTAATTCAGAACAAAATTCGAATAAAACAGATTGTGTCTGTTCTACGAATAAATATAATACAAACTACAATAATGATTTAAATTGTATTGATTGCAATAATACTTTTACTTGTAAAATAGACACAAATATTAAAACAATTAATATTAAAAAACATTATTGGAGATATTCAGATTTAGCTATTGATATATATAAATGTAAAACACGATTTGCATGTAAGGGTGGTATTATAAAAAATTCATCTGATGATTTATGCAACGAAGGATTTAAAGGTCCATTGTGTAACGTATGTGAAAAAGGTTGGGCAAAGGATGATGGTGTTTGTTTAAAATGCCCAGAAGATAAAGGTAGAACTATTAGTTTAACAATTATCATACCAATCGTTTCAGTCATTATTATAATATTTCTTATTAAGACTGCTAACCCAGCTAATAATAAAAAAGAAGAAGTTAATGGTGTAGTCAAAATTTTCATGAATTATGCTCAAGTATTTTCCCTAGCAAGTTCATTTCAAATCAATTGGCCAACCCTTATAAGATATTTATTTGAAAGAGCAAAAGAATTTTCTTCACCTCGAGTTAGTTTTTATTCATCTGATTGTGCTATAGGTTGGTCTTATTATGATAAATTATTAGTTTATCTTATATTGCCTTTATTTTATATTATAGGTGTAACAATATTTATCTTTTTTATATCATTATGTTACTGTAAAAGAAAGAAAGCAAAAATAAAAAGAATGAGAACCGTAAAGAGTCAAATAGAATTAGAAGCATATGAGAAAAATAATCCTTCTTGTTTTAAATTTTTCATTGCTTGGGAGAAAACAGCTATTGTTGTCGGGACATTTTTAAGTTGGCCAACGATTGTTACAAAAACATTAGAAGTATTAAATTGTGAAAAAATTGGAGAACAATATTATTTGGTAAAAGATTATTCTGTTATTTGTTATGATAGTAAACATTATACTTACTTAACAGTTGCATACGTATCATTAATTTTATATGGTTTAGGTATTCCACTTTTAGGATTTAAACTATTATATAATTACAGATATCGTTTATATGATATGCAAAATAGATATGATGGTTCAACACCGCTATCCTTTTTATTTCTTGGATATAGAGAAAACCGCTGGTATTATGAATTCATCATCATGGGTAAAAAAGCTGGATTAATTCTTCTCTCAGTGTTTTTAAAAAGTTATCCTAGGTATCAAATTATAGCCGCATCATTATTAATTCAAATATCATTTTTCTTACATGTATTTTTAAGACCATATGATACAATTACTAGTTATGGATTAATATGTAATAGACTTGAAAGTATTAGTTTATTATCGTTGGTTATGACATTGAGCACAGGATTATTTTTTGGAACAATTGACTCGGGATATCAATTAGGCACATTTGAAGACATATTAATTGTTATTCTAATATTGATAAATGGTGGTATTAGTTTATATTTTTTAATATATTTTATTCGATTGGGATTAAAATCCACAAAAAATCATCTGAGAGAATATTTAGATAAAAACTTTAAAATGAATAAAATTCCATTTTTATTACGTTGTTGCAATATATCACAACAAAATTTACAAGCTTTAAGATATTGGGCAAATGATATTGATGATGAAGATTATGGTATATCATTAAAAAATAATATAGAAAAAGAAATTTTTGCAAATTATTTTAAAGAAAAAAAAAATAAATTAAATATTCTAAATGAAAAATTTGACGGTATAAAACAACGAAGGTTAAGTGTTCAGTTAGATAAATTGAGGTCAAATATACAAGTTATGGAAAAAGAAAGATGTTGGCAAACAATTCAAAATAATCGCTTATATGGAACGCTTAAAAATATTATTATGATAAATAAATCGAAATTATCCGAAGAAGAGCAAAAAGATATAAAAGATATTTTTAAATTCTATGTAAATCAGGGTATTCATTATAATGTTAAAATGAACAATTTATATATGAATGAATTAACTGGTATGATAGATTCGCCTAGAAATATTGCAATAACAAATGAAATAATTCAACAAAATAGTGCACTATTAAATCATTTATCAAATAATGATATATCGGGTAATATATCGGGTAATATATATGAAAATGATATATCATTGAATAATACATTTATTGAAATAAATGATTATCTTTATGATTCAGATACTTCAGATAATGGCGATGCTGTCTTTGTTGATTTAAATAAAGATATTATTATATAATCGTTTTATTTTAATAAATAATTTATGTTAATTATTTATTATGAGTATTCATCAAGATTGTAGCAATTGCGATGATATAAGTAACAACGAACCACATGTATTTTTACCAGTATATTTAGATAGTAGTGGCGTTGTTTTAGATAATTCACAAAATTATACGAACAAACTAGATTCTTCATATAATTTTATAATGGAAGCAACATTAACTCAAGCAAATTATTTAAGATCCGCTATTTCATATAAAAATAATAATGAAAATTATACATTTAAATATGACCTAATTAATAAAACGCTCTTAGTCGATAGTTTAAAATATGATTTAGAAAATACAAAAATAACAATCCATAATTCAACGTTCAATTCCGGACATTCTCCGAGTGAAACTAATTTAGCGAATGCATATATACAATATATAGCCGATACACTTATCGGTCATCCTTTTTCACAAGCATTTATAAGTAATGAATCCGCAATTATTCATAAATTGAATTCAAGTAATATTCAAACGCAATTTATAAATGCATTAATTAATAATTTAAATACGTCAAGTTTTAATATTAATACGATATGCAAAAGTATTGTAACGCAAATGAAAAATAATATGCCTAGTAGATTTTTAAATGAGGAAGTTGATACTGAATATAATCTACCATTTTGTCCGGGAGATTATATTAGTTTATTTATTAAAATGAAATGTAATATTGAATTGGATAATACATTGGGTCAAAAATTATCAGATAATTCACAATACGATATGTTAAAATCAATGTTTGCAGATAATATACATGTTGAATTTGATGATAATGATAAAACAATGAAATTGATAGAAAAAGTTTGGAGAATTAAAATAAAATTAGCTTGAGTTATTTGATATATCTATGACAGTATCTTCATCATTCTTATCACCGGGCGTGTCATCATTCTTATCACCGGGCGTGTCATCATTCTTATCACCGGGCGTGTCATCATTCTTATCTTCAATGATTATTTCAAGTTTCTCACTGTGAGAAATTTTCTCATTTTCAACATATATTGGTGTAATGGGAGTATCGCTGTAAGCGCTATCAACGTCGCTTGATTCTGGTGTAATAATATCATTTGCTTGTTGCGCTACTTCTAATTTTTTAATTAAAGAACTCATACTTTTAGAAATTGTAGATATACCCACCTTTTTCTTTTTATTAAGTTTATTTTCAGCAACACGTAATTTTTGATTACTTTCAAAAGCTGATTTTGCTTCGTGTAATTTAACTTGCAATTTTTTATCAAAATCCGCATGTCTTTTAATCTCTTCTTCTCTAATTTTTTTAACAAGAGATTGTTCATATTCTGCTTTGCTTCTTATCAATTCTAATTCTTTCGTTTTTACTTCATGTTCATATTGTTGTTTCAACATTTTTGCCTTATCTGAATCTTTATATACTTCTACATCAGATATTTCTAAAATATCAGGTTTAACAAAAGAATTTTGCTGAAATTTTTTACCAAATAATTTTACTATTGCCAAAGGTATATTTGGACTCTGTTCAATTAACCGGTCTAATTCCATTCTACACTTCGAAACAAACTCACGACCACTACAACTTCTTTCATCTTTAGGCAACGATAATTCTACTGAAATATTTCGAGAGAATTTTGAATAAGCTATACTGGCCGCGCGATGACCCTCTAACAATTCAGAAACACGTAAAAATTGGGCTATTGTAGTAATTAAACCAGCGGACAAGTTAAGAAATCCGGCGAATAATGGAACATATGTCTGCCATGATTCTGGAAATGATGCTTGTGCAAAATTAGCAGTCCCTGTAATAGTACTCAAAACAATAACCGGTAAAGCAAATCGTAAATTCTGTGCTTCAAATTTTAAATAAGCTCTATCATGCATAAAACGATATGATGAACCAATCTCTCCCCATTTTTTCAAAATATTTTCTTGTTGTCCATGCCAAACTAATTCAATTTCATCCTTTTTTCTACTAATCATTTATAATAAAACTAAATATAAAAAAAATATATATTTAACAATTATTTCTCAATATTTTATTCAACCAATAGTAATCTGATTTTCTGTTTTAGATGAATTTCATCCATGAATATATAAATTTTAAAATTATAATTACATAAATTTTCCAAATCTTTTGTAGACACCAGACGATTTGTCATCTTTAAACTAGGTATATAAACAATATATTGATATAAATTATCATTTCGTTGCAATTTATCAAAGATATATCCATTGACTATAGTCTTTGTTAAATTCTTATCTTTATAACAAATATTTAAAAGAGAACAATCATTTTGCACTTTTCTAATAGATTTCATGGTTGTATTAATATATTCTATTGAATCATTTGTATACCATTTATCATAAAATGCCTTTGATTTATCTGTAAATTTTACGATATCAAATAAATCTTGATAAACAACCATATTTAATAAGTCAACCAATCTTCGATTTGGACTAGTAATATGTAAATAAGCCTCTAGGTTTAACATTTCGTGTTCAGCAACATTTTCAAATTTACAATATTGACCACCCATTGAATGCCATATTTTTAAGAATTTTTTTATTTTTACTGGAGCATTATCAGGAGCTTTATAATTCTTATTAGATTTTGTAAATCTGTATATACCGGCAGAATGTTCCTTCATTTTAAGTGCAGTCAAATAATTCATAAGAACCATAAAATATGATACAACTTCATGTGAGTTTACAACACTATCCAAATATATTTTCTTTTTATTCATTTTATTAGATATTTGAACTAATTCATTATAAATAAAACTATTTTCCAATTCTTCTGTTTTATGCCTCAAATTTTTATTAACAATTATAAAAGAATTACAATAACTATATGAAATTATTTTTCCAGTTTTTCTATTAATTTTAATATCCAGGGTGAATGCAAATCTAGGTTTTCCTTCCAATAAGCTACAAATGTCATCTGATAATTTAGTAGGCATCATTGGGCGTTTTCTATCTGGTAAATATATTGTTGCTATTCTATCTGCAAACGATTCCCATAAATCTAAAATATCCATCCAAAACACAATATTTGAAATATAAATACTCATAATCGTTTCTTCTTCATTAATATGTTTAAATCCCAATGCATCATCTAAATCTTTTGATGCCAATGAATCTATCGTAACTATTTCCCAATCTCTTCTATCTTGAATTGTATTTTTACTCATAATTTTATTTGTATAAAATTCTACATCATGCAATTTTAACATTTGATTTGTTTTTGCATTTAAATTTGCAATTGACGCATATAAACTATTACAATACATTTGATACTCATAAAAACTAGCTATTTCGCTAACATTTCCAATTGTATTTATCAATATTCCAACGGGGTGTTTTTTTCTCCATGATGAGAATTTAAATACCACATATTTATTATCTTGATTTTTTCTAAATTTTATCTTTACTTTATAAGGTATTACGAATTCTGGCAATCGTTTATCATCTGGGATACATCTGTAAAAATATTTATTTTTAAATTTCCCATATGTTTTATTCCCAGATAAAACTAATACACCAGATATAAATTTGGCTTTGCGCATGGGTGAATGTATTAATTCAACATTGTTATTTTTTATTTCAAAAATATCACCATTCATTATTTTCGAAGTGATTGGATTGATTTTTGGCGGATTTTCTAGTTTTTTCATAGTATGTGAATCATATATATCATATTCGTTATAATCGCGTCCTATGATATAAATTTTATAATGATTTACCATAATCTTAATTTACCTTACTTAATTTAGTATTTATTTTAATCAATTTTATTTTTTAAAAATATATAATATATATGATAATTTATCTCCCCCAAGATGTAAATGAAATTATTTATGATTTTATTCTTTTTTCAAAAAAACATAATAAATATTTATGTATTTCTAAAGAAATTACTATAAATATAATGAATAGTCAAATTTTAAAACGATATAAATTATTTAAAGATAGAATTATCATGATTAAAGAAGATAATAATCAATATATTAAACATATACGAGAAAATGACAGTTATTTTAAAAAATGGAATATATTTCACTTACATAAATGGTATGAAAAATCTGTATGTAAATGTGTTTGGGATAAAGGAGATTATATTGATGCATATGATTATATAAAGGGTTGGTGTCCAGCAATTATTATTAAATCAAGTATAGAAAGACAAACAAGATTAGAAAATAATCAATTAACGGTTAATTATATTCGTTACTATGATGTGAAATTTTTAGGTTGGAGTGATAGTTTTATTGAAAAAATACCAATTACAAAAACTGCTCCTTTAGGTAAATATACTATCAATCCATCTAAAATGTATGAAAGTATATCACGAGATTGTTCAAATAATAAATGTTATTGGTCATTATGTAAACAAGAAAATGAGAAAAAATGGGAAATGCGTAGGATAATAAATAATATTATTGAAGATGATTGTGTTAAATTAATATCAAACTATGGAACTATTTATAAAGTAACAAAAAAAAATATACATAATGTTATCAGACACATAACAGACGCCACAGCCTTTTTTTCATTAAACGATGAAAATTCTTTTTTAAAAAGAAGATTGTTTGAAATATAATTATTCAAATGAAATTTTATTAGCGATTTCGCGTTTAATATTTTGTTGTTGTAACAATCCCATTAATAAATTTGGCAATATAGACACCGTGCTCATATACGTTCTATACTTAAATACACAAATACTGGACACCTTTTCATATTTTATAGAATACCACCAATAAGGTGGAATATTAATGATTTGTCCCTTTCTTAATTCCAAATCCAATACCTTTACTTTATCAAATTCAGGTTTATATATATCCTGTATATCCCATGGGTCTACTGGTGAACCAAATTCAAAGATATCATAATCATTTTCTTTTTGTAAATATTTCCCATTTGAAGGAGGTATTAGTTTTAATTTAATCGAACCACTAGTTACTAAATAATAATTTCTATGATTAATGTTATATCTTAAAGGTGTATATGATTCTTCGCTACCAGACATAAAATCATATTTACATATTGAAACTAATGGTGGTCTCAAAAACGAGTCATTGTATCTGAAAATTTTCATTAAACCTGTCTCACTTAGAAATTCATTATTATTTTCTATGATTATTTTATTGTTTAATTTATTTTGAAATAATTTTACAACTTCGTTTAATAATATAGGCAAATATACTTCACTTTCATTATCTTTTTTTGTTATATTTCTAAAATTTACATCAAAAGCACCATAAAGTTCTTCCATTCGCCCAATATTCACAGTTTCTAACAAATTTTCATTATTATATTCGAATAATACAGGTTGTTTTAAATTACAAATTTCTTCCAATCTATCTTTTGATACGTTTTCTATCGTGTATACTTCTAAATCATCACTTGTATTAAGATGAAAATGCATATGAATATATAAAAAAAGGACAACGCTGAAAATAATAACAGTTAAAAATATTTTCATTACTAAACTATTTTTAGAAAGGAATATTGGATTTTTACCTTATTAATCGTCAATCTTTGGTGCTAAATAAATATTTAAATAATTATTGTCAACCTCATCACATAAAGCATATTTCATTTTAAGGGGGGCTTCTTCCGTTAAGTGAAGTGCAATATTTTTATTTAATTTTACAAAATTTGTCATTTTTTTTATATATTCCATTGCATAATTTAATTTCAATATAACATTTTCTTCAACTGAATATTCTTCCATATAATCATCATCAATTACTAATTCCATTTTTCCATTATCACCTGATGTTTCTAATTTAACATTATCATTATCTTTCCCATCACAAGTTATTAATAAATTATTTCCAAAAATAGCCAATTGATTAATATAATCATAAAATGATTTTGAATTTATGATTATATCAGAAGTATAATCTATTTTAGGTATATCAAAACTATTACTTTCAATAACTAACAATTTCATTTCAAAGTTTTTAATTACTTTATCACATGTAATAATTATATTTAATGTGTCTGCATTCTCACCATATGTCATTTCAAAGGTATTCTGTTTTTCTAAACATGTCAAAATCGAATAAAACACTTCACAATTTATTCCTAAAATACAATCTTTATCGCACATATATGACGAAAACCAAGAATGTTCAATATTAAATTCTACCAAACAAACATGATTGATTCCTAATCCTTGTGTATATAATCCTTTTTTTGTAAATTTCAAATTAATTTCTTCTGTAATATTTTTAAGATATTGAAATATTGTTGAAAATTTCAACATTTTAATTTCATTGTTGATGGAGCAATTCATTTTTAATTTTTAATTCTAAATTAAAAATTAAAAATATCAATTTATTTATTCAAATGTTGGAGAACTATCTTCAACTTCTTCTGCCTTTTCAGCTTCTACTGCTTTTTCAGCTTCTACTACTTTATCAGATTTAACAACCTTTTCGGTAATATCAATTGTTACTTGCTTTCTTATTTCATTATTTTCAGTATTATCTACATCATTTACAATGTTAATATTTGGATTAATAAGTAAATTACTTACTTGTTTTTCTAAATTAACAATTAGACCTTTTAAAGTTGCAATCTCTTGTTCTTGATTAGCCAATCTATTTTTCACATCTAATTCATTCATATCAAAATTATTCAAACAATCAACATTTAATTCAATAGTATTCAATCTTAATTCATGATTTAATAATATTCTTTCTGTTCCGTTACTACATCTTGATAATTTTTCCAAAATTTTTTCATTTTTCGTTGAAACATCTTCTATAATCATTTTTGTTGTTGTTTCTTTTTGATTATTAATTTCTATCTGCATACCTTTTGCATTATTTCCAGGTAATTTACAATTTGCTGTTGCAGGTCTAGGTGAAAATGCATTTCGTGCAAGTCTTCTATCAAATCGACTCATTTATATTATATAAATAATACTTATTTAATATATATTTTACGTAAAAACATTAAGCAATCATTTTCATTTTAATAGCAGACTCATATTTATAATTTTTTATATTAAAATCTGAAAAAGAATAATCATTTATATCGTTATAAATATTTGTTATATCACAAGTGGGAAACTCTTTTGGTTTTCGTTGTATTTGTTGTTGCAATTTATCTTCATGTTCTTCATAAATATGAGCATTACCTATAAAATGTATAAATTCACCTGGTTCTAACCCACAATGATGAGCTAACAATATTGTTAAAAATGAATATGATGCTATATTAAACGGTATTCCTAAACCAACATCACCACTTCGTTGATACATTGAGCAATATAATTTATTATTAAGAACATGAAATTGTGATAATACATGGCATGGTGGCAATGCCATTTGATCTAATTGTTCGGGATTCCACGCCGTCATTATCATTCGTCTACTAGACCTTAATTTAGGGTCTTTTAATTGTTGAATAATATTGACCAATTGGTCAATCCCATTATTAAATTTATGTTTAACATCATTTATTTTTGTATGTGGAAACATATGTAATGGAACATAATGTGAATTGTAAAATCTCCATTGATATCCGTATATTGGTCCCAAATCATCTTCCCTATAATGATTTAAATATCTAGAATCCAAAAATTTTCGGGAACCATTGTCATTCCAAATTGAAACGCCCTGTTGTTTTAATGTTTTATTATCAGTATCACCTGATATAAACCATAACAATTCTTTTAAACATGATTCCCAAGCCATCTTCTTTGTTGTTAATAATGGTATTTGATTAGCACTTAACGGAAATTTCATTTGTGCACCAATAATTGATTTAGTTACACCATTCCTAGTCTCATCTTTTACACCATTTTTTATAATATCATTTACTAAATTTAGATATTGTAATTCGGGATGTATAACTTTTTTATTTATACAATATGATTTAGTTATATCATTTGAAAATAATGATGTTGATTTTTGTTTAGTAGTAACCCAACTTCGTCTCGTCTTTCTTTCTTGTTTTGTATTTGTCCAACTGACTTGCCGTGTGAATTTAATTTGCGAACGGTTTTTATTTCTGAGTAAAATATTCATTATATATTTAATATACAACATTTTTTTAAAACCGTTTTAATAATTTAATTTCTTATTATAAATCATATAATGGCATTAAATCTTAGTGAACAAATTGGTGGAAATAATTTACAAAATGTATCTAAAAATTCAAATGGTTTTATTCAACATGTTACTAGATTTGATACAGAAACCAAGAGTGAATTATCAAATTTATTACAATATTTAGTTATAGTTATTGTCCCAATATATATATTAAATAGAACAATTAATGGTGTTATTCCAGATTTTAATGAATCTAAGGGCAATATTGAACTTTTAGGAGAAGTTGTTATGCAAGTTATTTCACTTCTTCTTGGTGTTTTTATTATACATAGAATTGTAACTTTTATTCCAACATTTAGCGGAAATAATTTAAGTGAAATAAATTTTATGAATGTTGTATTAATTATTGTATTTAGTGGACTTAACAGCGAAAATGGAAAGAAAATTAATCATGTTTATAATAGATTATTGGGAGCATGGAATGGTGAAAACCCAAAAAAACCTGAAAAAAATGACGATTCTGCTGTAGTTAAGGTTTCTCAACCTATTTCAGGAAATCCTTTACAAGCACCACAAGCAACACATCAAGCTAGTCGCGCTGATTACGTAAATACTCACCAACAAATGGGAACGGGTGCATTATCACAAGTTGTTCAACAAGTTCAAACCGGTCAACAACAAAATAATGCAGTAGGCACCGGTGGACAACAGGGAAGTCCTGATATGGGTATGATGGGTGGTGGTTTGTTAGCTGAACCAATGGCAGCAAATGCTGGTTTCGGTGCATTCTCTAGTTTTTAATTTAATATTTTTCTAGATGAAAATTTAGTATTTGAAAGATGTCACCATATTTAAATTGATATTTTTTTATTTTTATATTAAAAATTTAAAAATATGTCTAGTCTTGTTACGGAGGAAATAGCTAAGCGCGATATTGCGATTCGTGATTATAATTTTATAAAACATACATTAAATGTAATTATTGATAATAATATTGAAATTATATTGTTGGTTGGTTCTGGTGGAAATGGAAAAACACATTTGATAAAAGAAATGAATGAAAAATTGATTGAAAATAATTATGAAATATTACATGAATGTCCATTAGATTTAGATATTTTTCAAGGATTCGAACAATTGCAGAAAGCTTATAAAAAAAAAATTATTATGACTTGTATTGTTAATCCATATACATATTATACAAATCATTCTGTTATTAAACCAAATAATATGATAGTTTTAGATATGGAACATATTAAATTTTAATATCTTTAATTATTAAATTCTCCTTAAATTTTACCGTTTTTCCTAATTTTTTTATAATCATTTCTTTGTCTTTTTCTCTTGTATTATCATCAGATGGACCCATTATTTCATGAACCAATTGTTGCCATTGACTAAGTAATTTTTCGTCTTTTAAATAATTTGGATTTTTAACCTCCCATTCCTTTAAATGTTTTATTTGTTTAACAGTTAAATCTTGTATTGATTTATCTATTTTTTTATTTTCTTTATCTTTTAACCACTTATTTTCATCACGCACATAGAATTGCATGCTTTTTTTGTTACAACAATGAATGGGTCTTTTATGAGGTGTTAAATCTTGCAAATGTTTCACAAAAATATTACTAATACCTTCAGCATAACCATGTTGTTGTGTATATAATAAATCATCTAAAGAAATTGGTAAATTATTAACAAAATCAGATAGATTCATAGCATCCTTACATTTTTCATTCAAATAAACATTAATTGTCATTTTCTTATTTCCACAATTTTGATATGAAATATTTGTAGCATTTTTCATTGTGCTCATTTTTTCAATCAAAACAGCATTTTGTTCCAATAATTTTGTGATATTATTATTTTGTGTAAAAGTTTGTTCCATTATTTTTTCTAAATCACCTTTTGTAACAGATGTGGATTGAATACATATATCATTTAATTTATATACGTGTGTATTTTCGTCCTTACTATACATGCTGTCAGTGACATTTTTCTCTAAAATTATTTTTTTTTTATAAAAAAACTCATTTTTTTCTATTTTTTGGACAAAACTGTCGCGAGAATTGTCGTTTTTTTCCATTTTTTTTGCTTTCTTTTTTTTCTTTCCATTTTCGATGTATTTTTCACATTTTAACTTATGTTTAGATAAACCCGACCGAAACTTATACTTTTTACCACACAAACATATAAATTTTTTTTTATTTATGGTAAGGGGTTTTTTTTGGGGTTTTTTTTTGTGTTTTTTAGTGTTTAGGTGTCGTCTAAAATCCTTTAAATTTTTTGTGCTGAAACGACATTTCATGCAAATATATTCAGACCCATCGAAAATAACGGTCTCGTTATCCATTGTTATCCATTTTGATTTATCATCACAAATCGATTTTTTTTTTTTAATATTTATGGTTTGGTTACAGTCATTTTCAACAACTGCTAAATTATCGTCATTTTTTTTACCCCAAAAATTATCCATTTTCATGTATATAAATGGATAACAAAAAAACCCCTAAATCCTTTTTTTTTACTATATTTTAGTGTTTTTCACGATTTTTCACCATTTTTCAGCAAAAAATGGAGCAAACTTTTTTAGGTCAATTTTAAATGTTAATCGAGTAAAAAACAATAATTATTTAATTTGTATAAATACATAAAAAAAAGTTTGAGAAAAAATTTGAAAAACTTTTTTCGGATTTCTGAAATTTGCCACTTTTTTTTTGCTTTTTTTGAAAATTCCCAAAATACTTTTGAGTTTTTTTTCTCAAACTTTTTTTTATGTATTTATACAAATTAAATAATTATTGTTTTTTAGGGGGTTAACATTTGAAAATAAGGTAAATAATTTTGATCAAAAAAAAGTTCAAAAATAGACAAAAAAAAAGTGCAAAAAAAGTGAGTTTTTTTGCACTTTTTAATTTTTAGTAATGGTTTAAAAAATAATATTTATATATTATATTATGACTGATAATGATAAAGAAATATATGAAAAAAACGTTGATAAATTATTAGAATCAATGGAAAATGTAGAAAATAGTTCAATCATGAATTTAACAACGCCATTAATTATGGAACATAAAAACAATATTTTACAAAAAATAAATTTAGAAAGAAATATATTAAAACAATTTCATAAAAAATTAAAAAAATATAGATATTGTAGTGATTTAAGTGATTTGCAATTTGGGAATTATATAAGATGGATATCATTAAAAAATCCAAATAAAATATTTCTAACAAATGGTGCTTTTTTTTCTGATTACGTGTATACAAAAGATTCAGTTAAAATTGTTTGTCGTAATAATCGTGGATTTATATTTCAAGTAAAATTCGACGAAGTGATTATATTTCAAAAATTAAATACACAAGAAGAAATTTTATTAAAAGTTTTAGATTATTTAAATAAAAAATAATTATATTTTAAAATAGTTTATTTTATAGTTTAAATATATACATGGCAAATAATGCTGTATTACAGCGTGGATTTAATCTACCAAATAAAACATATAAAGACCAATCATTAGCTATACCAGATTTTGATTGGTTATCTATATTTTTAATGATAACATTGTGGGTATTGGGAACTGTAATTGTTAGTAAAGTAGGAAATCAAATATTTCCAAGATATAATAAAACTACTCAAAGTATAATTATTTTATTAGAAATTTTAGCACAATTATTATTTATTAGTATTATATTATTTTTATATCAAGGATTTATATTTTATCCAATTATCGAATATGTTCATAATGAAAAATTGCGTTTTATAAATACGGATTCAATTATTACAGCAACAACTGTTGGTGTTAGTTTGGGATTAAACGCACCATCTTTATCTAAAAAAATTCAAACACTGCTTGCAATTCAACCATTAAAAGTTAAAACATCTAAGAAATAATACAACATTCATTTTGACCCTGTAAGTCGCTCCATTCTTGTATTGAGTAATTATTACTCATACTTAAGTTACAACGAGCGCAAATAGGTTTTAAATTTGAAACGGCTAATGCACCACCTTTTGATTCTGGTTGGTCATGCCCTACATGAAAATCAAACACATTAATATCGTTTTTACACCAATGAACATAACATTCAGATTTAAATTTTTCTCCAAAATTTTGTATCCAACATTGTTCTCTAATTGCTTTTGGTATATTTTTCTTCTTATATTTATTCTTTTGCTTCTTTTGCTTCTTTTGTTTCTTTTGCTTCTTTTTATAGATTTTGTTATTACGACGTTTATGCATTATTAAAATAATTCGTTACCATATTTCTATATAGTTTTTAATTATATTCTGAATATATTTAAAAACTCAATCACAAATATAATTATAATATGTATTTTTTACCTTTATGTGGTTTAATTTTTTATAATTTAATACAACATGAATTAGAGTTAAGATATGATAAAAAAATAAGTAATAATTATAGCTCAGGTATTCATATTATATTTACGATAATTATATATATACTTAATAATTATAATAATGAATTAGCTGATAATTTATTTATTTTGAATTCCACTGGATATTTTATAAATGACTTACTTTTTTTAATAAAGAATAGAGAAATAAAACTCATAAAGATAATATTGGTTTATCATCATTTATTTTCAACCATATACATTATTAATAAGCCAAATAATGGTTATGTTCCAGCCGTATTATTTTGGGCGGAAATATCAAATATACCTAGCAACGTTGTATATCATTATATCAAAACACCGAATAAAACTAGTTTCCAAAGGAATATTCAATCATTTTGTGAAAAGATACAATTTGCAGTATATAGTGTTTTAAGGATATTTTATATAACATATTTATCATATAATGAATATAATCTTGATAAAACACTACTACAAGAAAAATTATTTATGACTTTATATCCTTTAATTGCCATGGGTTGGCTTTACTCGTATGTTTTATTAAAAAAAAATTGCATGAGTAAATATAATGATACAGTTAAATGTGATTGATATTTCAAATAATGATATTTCAAATAATGATATTTCAAATAATGATATTTCAAATAATGATATTTCAAATAATGATATTTCAAATAATGATATTTCAAATAATGATATTTCAAATAATGATATTTCAAAAAAAAATTGTTCAAAAACAAAATTTATTTTAATAACGGTAACAGGTATTCTTATCATTTTCGAATTATTTCTAGCATTAAAATTAAATAACTTAAGGGATAGAACAATAATATATTTAGCATTATATGGTCAATTCTTATTATTATTTAGTTTAAAAACAAACAAACCAATGTTGGTAGAATTATCTCATTCAATATTTGGATTATGTATGACTTATATTGTGTTCTTTTCGTTTAATTATTTATTGAATTTATTTTGTTTCATAGTTCTAATAATAACATTATTTACAAGGTATTATTATGAAGGTTGTTTATTTTTAAATTCGTTAGAAAATAATGTATCATTTGTACCAAAGTGGTTGAATTACGGTTATATATTTAAATCGTATTTTATAATTATTATAATAAAATTATTCACTATTAAATAATCTAGATATATATTAATGACAAAAGTTATTGTATTTGATTTAGATGAAACCATAGGACATTTCATGCAAATATCTGAATTGGATTGGAAATTAAAAAGATATTTTGGAAAAGATATTACAAAAAAACATTTTTTTAAAATATTGGATATATTCCCAGAAGTATTTAGACCAAATATATTTAACATATTTAGATACTTACATCGGATGAAGGAATATAATAAAAAAAATAATAAAGAAAAAATAAAAATAATTATATATACTAACAATACCGGTTGTAGAATGTGGGCAAATCGTATAAAATCGTATATTGAAAAGAGTATTAATTATAAATTATTTGATAGAACAATTTGTGCGTGGAAAGTAGATGGTCAAATCATAGAAAAACATAGAACAGGTTATGATAAAAAGTATTTCGATTTATTGCGATGTGGTCATTTAAAAAAAAGAGATAAAATTATATTTTTAGACGATAGTTTTTTTCCAAAAATGATGAACCCACAATTAACATATTTACATGTAACTCCATATAATTTTAGATTCAATCGCGAACACATGTTTCGTAGATATGTTAATAAAATAGATTTACCTTTTAAAGATAAGTTTAATATATCAAAAATGTATATTAAAAATATTAAAAATAGCGATGAGTGTAAACCAAATAATAAATCATTTAAGATAAAAGGAAAAAAAATAGAAAAACAAATTAAACATTTTATTGAAACTTCAAATAATAGAGAAACAATAAAAAAAAAATATGTAAAAAAAAATCAAACACGAAAAAAAACAATGAAACAAAATTATCATAGAATTTAATCACAAACAATTACTTTCTTCTTTTTCTTCTGTTTTCTTTAGCTGTGTATTGTATACATCTAAAGTTCTAGCACTTGCATCAGTTGCGTTTACAAAATTAGGCATCCAAAATTTTGGAATGATATCAGCAACATTTTTATGAAAATAAGTTTCAAATACCATTCTGTAATGTAGTTGTTCTAATGTTTTAGGTGTATTATGTTTATAATATTTTTGTTGTGTAAAAACCAATTTTTCATTGTTATTAAATATATTATTTTTAATAAAGTCTTGTATAACTTCAAACCATGGTTTTTCTTGAGAACTTACTCCATCACTAAATGCTTCTTTTGTTCTCCACAATACTTCTTTTGGTAATAAACCATTATCAAATGCCTTACGCAGAAGATATTTTTCACATTGATTATTCTTGGAATGATTGCGAATATCTGCCGGTATGCTCATATATGTAGAAACAAAATTTGGGTCTAAAAATGGTGTTCTTGCTTCTAATCCTTGCGATGAAATACTTCTATCAGACCGCAATACATCAAACCAATGAATTTCATTTAATAATTTTTTACATTCTTTATCAAAATGAATACTATCTGGTGCACAATGAAAATACATATATCCACCACATACTTCATCAGACCCATCTCCATTAAAAACAACTTTACAGTTTGAATTTTCTTTAATAAAACTAGAAATTAACCAATTTCCAATACTAGCTCGAACCGTTGTTGTATCATAACTTTCAATAGCATAAATAACGCTTTCAAAACAAGATAAAAATTCTTCTTCTGATATAATTATTTCATGGTGAGCAGTTCCCAAATGGTCAGCCACTATCTTAGCATATTTCAAATCTTCAGACCCCCGTAAACCAATACTCCAAGTAGTTAATATTTTATCAGGATTCATTTTTTTAACTAAAGCGGTTATCAAACTACTATCAAGACCACCCGATAAAAGACAGGCTATTTCGCGCTCAGTATTATTTACTCGTTTACGAACAGCTTCGGTCAAACTTTCATTAATTTGTTTACAATAATCATCAATTGTTAGTGATGAAAAAGATGAATTGCATATGGGAGTATTTGTGCGATATCTTTTATTGGCATTTATTTCGTTAAAAACATATTCAGTTGAAGACCAATTAGATATTTCAGAATACTTATATTGAGAATATGTGCCGGGTTGAAATTGTTTAACATCCATATTATCATCTGGAAAATCAATTAACTGTTTCAATTCGGAAGCAAAGCCCCAACTTTTTTTAAATTTTCTAATAAATAAAGGTCTTACACCATATAAATCTCTAGAAATGAATATTTCATTGATATTATTATCAATTAAAACAAAAGCAAATACACCATCTAACATTAATAAAGTTTGTTCAATACCATATTTTTTGTATAAATGAATAATAACTTCACAATCTGAATTACTTTTTCCGGTTAGTCCCATCATAGAATATAATTTTTTCCAGTTATATATTTCTCCATTACAAATTAGATAAATATCATCAATCAAGAATGGTTGATTAGAGTTTTCATCATTTACACCATTAATAGCTAAACGATGAAATCCTAAAAATATTGGAGGCTGTTTTGGTCTATCCCACTTAAATTCATTATTTAAAAATAATGTTCTCGAATTCTCAGGTCCCCTAGAAGCACCTTTATCAAAATTTTTCATTATTTGTTCTTTAGAGAAATTATTGTTTACTATGGAAAATATACCACACATGTTTAAATAAAATATATTATAAATTGTTAAAATTTATTTAAATGTTTTTAGTAAAGAATAAAAATTAGTATTAAAAATATTATGTGAATAGTATATATCAAATGGATACTAAAATACAAGATGTATATGTTTGCCAACAAGAAAGAACTGATGAATTAAATGCTAGAATAATTGGAAGAAATTATGCGACGCAGCAAATGACACCAAAATATTTTTCACGACCAGTAAGTAATAGAAGAGTTTTATTTCCGAAAGTGGACCAGCGAAAGGAAATTAATGTGGTAAAAGGTATATTTCCGAAATATAATATGGAGAATACATTTCATCCTGGTGTAGGTGGACCATATAATGGATATAGTGATAATATAGATAAGGAATCTAGTTTGTTTAATCGTTTTCAACCATTACAAAAATGCCCACAAGTGAAATTCTTCCCAAATACATATAGTGATTTATATGTGCAAATGGGACCAAATCCATTAAATAAAACAGAAGAATTCGAATTACTTCAAGAAAAAACAACATTTGAACCTTTTAATCCAAATGGTTGTGAATTAAGTAAAGACACATTTTTCAATCATACAAGACAACAATTAAAGGATGTTAAAATAGAATAATTTTATTATTCACATAGTATTATATGAATAATGAAAATAAAGGAAATAAATTTAGAAATAATATAGACTTACAATATTTAACAAATCCTACAAATTTAACAAAATTTAAAAATTTTACAGACTATGATGTAAGTTCAAATATGAATATAAATATTGAAAAATATAAAAAATTTATTATATCATGCACAAAAAAATTATTAAACAGGGAAGTTATTTCTCCAGAAATAAATAGTATTTTTGATACATATATTCATCATTTGATAAATCATTTTAAATTTCAAAATAGAAATAGAATTATTCAAGAGCAATATAAAAATATAGATAATGAAAAGAAAACAGAAAAATATAATCCAATTAATATAGAAAATATGGATATACACGTTATGGGGAAAAAAAAAGAAACAAAAAAAATAGATTTAAGCGCGTTTGTTAAGAAAAAAAAGATAAAAAAAAAGATAAATATCATATTACCAAAAAAGAAAAATTTTGATTAAAATTAAATGTCATTAATATATTAGTAATGACCAAAAATACTAAAAAAAATCGCGGCAAAAAAAGATGGCAAAAAAGATGGCAAAAAAGATGGCAAAAAAGAAGTAAAAAAAAAAAAAATAAAAAAAAAAGAAGTAAAAAATTAAATAAAAAACAATGTTCTGCCAAAAATAAACATGATTTTTTAGATTTTACATGTTATAAACCAACAATGTTATATAAAATGAGAACTATTTGGAATACACGAAACCCACATTTAAGTATAAAAACAAATAATTTGAAAAAAATATGGGAGTCACTAGGTAATTACATGCAAAAATCATGTAAAAATGAAGTATGTTGGATGAAATCAAATTTATTTAAAAATAGATTTACAAGTAAAGAACTTAAAAATATATTTGCACCAGCTCAACCAACAGAATGGAAAAAAAACCCGAATGAATGGTTATCTAGTATAGAAATATCTGAATTAATGAAACAATATGAGGATGCATATAAATGTTTTGAATTTATTGGACCAACTCCAATTGATTTTGACGAACATTTAGCTTATGGGAAATGTGTATGGGAAGATTTATGCAAGTTTAATTTGAAAGATAAAATAGATAAAGGTATAAATAAAATTGGAATAATATTTAATTTAGACACTCATGATAAACCGGGGTCACATTGGACATCAATGTTTATAAATTTTAAATTAAAAAAGATATATTATTTTGATAGTTATGGTGATGATTTATCTCCAAAAAGAGTTATTACATTGGCAAATAGAATACAAGAACAATCTAAAGAATTTGGTAAAGAATATAAATTTATAATAAATAAAAAACGTCATCAATATTCCAGAAGCGAATGTGGTATGTATTGTTTATATTTTATTATTCAATTAATTAAAGATGTCCCATTTTCTAGATTTTCAAAAAAAGTAAATGATAAATATATGAAAAGATTACGAAATAAATATTTTAATCAACATTAATATTTTTTAATAATTAAAAAATATTAATGTTAAAAAAATATTAAACTTTTAATTTAATAGATATATAAATGTCAGTATTAGCAAATAGCAATAAACAGATATTATGGGAAGTATTGAATGGATTAATTTCTGAAAATAAATTAAAAATTAATAACATTGAAGACTTTCGCTCATTTTTTGAACATAAATGCAAAGAGTATCACGTGAAAAGGTTTGATTATAGTGGATTAAGTGATATAAATAAACATATTGTTTCTGAATGTTTTGAATATTTAAAAAAAGCTTCACAAGAATCAAAATTGTTAATGTTTCGTGAATATGAACAATATGGAAATAAAAATATTGTAAATAATTTACAAATTGGTAAAAGATATGAAGAGCATCAAACAAATTTTAAAACAATGATTAATGCAAAAAGACCCAATGAAGTTGATTTCACTGAAAATACTGACATACCTATTGGTAATATGGATGATGCTATGTCAAAAATGATGAAAGAAAGAGATAGTGATTTGAATACAATTACAAATGAATATAATCAGAATCATGATTCTATCAAATGGTTGAATAATAGTGGCGATATACCACCACCCAAATTGAATATACATGATAATAAATTAAAACCAATATTAAAATCAAATGCATCAGTAAATAATACACAATCAAATATAGAATTTATTATCGGGTATAAAAAAGATAAAAATAATGAAAATAAAACTAAAAATGAAAATGAAAATGAAAATGAAAAAATTGAAAATAAAAATGAAAAAATTGAAAATAAAAATGAAAAAATTGAAAATAAAAAAATTGAAAAGAAAAGGGTAAAATTTAAAAGTGATTTTTTAGATAATATAGATAATGTAAAAAACACAAATGAAAATAATGAAAAAAGGTATGATAAAGATTTAAAAGAAAGAGCAAGACAATTTCAAGATTTAACAGAAGAAATGAATAAGAAGGATGAAGACAATAGTAGAATTTATCAAGAAAAAAGAGATATCATAGGTATAATGGATGATAAAGATAAGAAACCTATAAAAAAAGAAACAAATTTGGAAAATGTTTTTACAAAAATGAAACGAAAGACGAAGAAAAGTGATATTGAAGGAAGTATGAAGGTAGATTTAATAGATGTTAATGTTAAAATAGATAAATTAGAAATATATTTAGTTGATATATTAAAAAATCAAATAGATTTAATGAATCAACAAAAAGAAATAATATCCAAATTGCAGTATAATGAAAATTCGCGTTATGATAAGTTAGAATCGACTTTTTCAGCTATATAATTATTTTCCAGTCTCACCGCGTTTTATTAATTGTTTATTTTTTTTATATGCGTCAAAATCATATAAAATACCCTTCATTTTCTTGGAATTTTCGTCATATTTTTTCAAATAAAAGTATTTTCCTTTAATTTTAACTTTAAGTAATTTTTTACGGGATTTTTCGATTTGAGGTGGTGCATCCTTAGTGATATCAGGATTATATAAATATCCATTAATATTGGGTTTAATATCGAAACATTGTAAATTATCACCAGCTTTTTTATGAATTTTACAATCTATAGATGATTCTGTAATGGCTTTCAATATGGATAAATTAATTTTTTTCTTTATATTTGAAATCTCATATAATTTTTGGTCTGACGTAATCACTTGTTTATTATCCTTAGAACGGTCGCTCATTATAATAGACTGCATTAATAAAGGTTTTTTCATTTTTTCTTCTTTTGCTTCAGAATCACCTTTAATATGTTTTTCAGCAAATTTCATTAAATAAACATATACTTTTACAGATTGTTCCATTTCATCTAAGTTTTCATGACTACATATTCTAACAGCTCTACCAATAACTTGTTGAAATCTAACGGGATGCCAATAGGGTTCCATTAAATGAACTGCTCGAATATTTTTGAGTGTAATACCTTCTGCACCAGCAGCAGTAATCATAAATACTTTTATAACTTCTCCATGGAAATTATTTAAGATTTTACTATCATCTTCGGCAATTGAAAGTCTATTTTTTATGGATAATAATTGTTTTCGTAATCTATCGGGCAATTTATCCCATTCACTATTAAATATTAATCTTAAATATTCTTTTTTATCGCTATCTTCATTACCAGAATACAATACATAACATGGTTTTTGTAAATCAGCTTCATCCATATCTATTTGCCAAACTTTTACTTTATTGCCATTTTCATCAACAATTTGTTTTTGGTTTATTTGAAATCTAGCATAACCATTTGCCTCCATAACCATTTTAAAAATACCTAATCCTTCAACATTATTAAAAAATGAATAAACTAAGTGTGTGCCGTCGCTAGTAGAACCGTCTTTATTTACTATTTGATTGTTAATATTATCTAAAATTGTTTTAAATTTGGGCGAGTATTTTATCAAGTTTTCACCAACAAATAAATCATTTTTATTTGTGTCTAAGTCAGCAATTGCGGTTTTTAATCTATCTTCATAAGAAATATCTTCAAAGTCTTTTAAATCTTTAGAAGCGACATCATCTTTATTTGACAATGTATCTGATTCAATATTTCCCATTGGTTCATCGCTATCAATGATTGCTGCATTCAGAAGAGCTTCTTTTGTGAGTGCTTCCTTTCGTATTTCATTACTTGTAGGTTTACCAACTTCTTCAGTTTTTTCAACTTTACTAATCTTTTTTGTAGATGAGTCTTCTGTTTCATTATCTTCTTTAATTTTAACCCTAGGTCTTGGTCTTTCAATAGTTTCAGGAAAAGCAAAATTACAACATTCTCTCGAATAAATTTTATATGACGCAGATGTGTTTTTATAAATATCATTTGTTGTTCTCATTTTAATACCAGCACTTTTTTCTTTACTTATTTCAACATTTCTAATTTTATTATATACGGATAATTGATATGGACTCATATCAATCAATACTTCATTTATATCTATTTCGGGGTCAAAAGATGGTAATAAACCTTCAACTGCTGCCCTAAAATATGACGTTAAACCCATTATTCTTTTCTTAAAAATATGAGTATTTACAAGTTCTTGAGTATTTGGGTCAATAAATTTATTTACAAAAGAATCATAATCATCTGGCAAACAATTATATTTTTTGATACAAACTTTATTGTAATTACGATTTTTTTCGGTTATTTCTTCAGATGGTTTTTCACATGTTCTATCGCCACTTGCGTTTGAAACATAAATTCCGTGTTTTTCAAGTGTTTTAACTATTTTATCTATAAATACAATTTCATATGAACCTTCATTGCGAAATGTATCAAATTCACTACCTTCTTTACGAATGACATTATAATTAATGATTTCGGTATTATCTTTTCTATCTTTGGTTTTCTTATATCTGGTTATAAATCTAAATGGATTTCTAGTTATAATTAATTTATTATTTGAATTATTGAAATCAATGTAATTTATTTCATCATTTTTAACAAATAATATATTTTTCAAATATTTTAAATTTAAACGTTTTATCTTGCTTTCTTTAGTTGTTTGTAATGTAAATTCGTATGTTTTAATTCTACCTCGCAATATGTTAAAAAAAATACCAATTTCATTTGGATAATTAATAATTGGCGTGCCTGTTAAAAATACGATTTTACAGTTTTCAGCATCCATTAAATAATTATATAATTTGTAATTAAAAGAATTATTATTGCCTAATTGATTGGATATTGTTCCAATAAAATTATGAACTTCATCAATAATAACAACTTTATTATTAAAGTAATTTCCACCATTTTTCACACCTTCCGCTTCGTATTTATCTATGTTTCGTAAACCATTATAATGAATAAATTTATATTTATTTGAAATGAGGGCATCTATTTGTAAATTAAGTGATTTTTGTTCTTCACTATTTAATGTAGAATAATTATTTTTATTTTTGGGTGAATCATCAGTAGCCCATATACCCCCGTTACGAGTTAAAATATTTACTGGTATATTCATAATTTTAAGTAATTCTTCTATTTGCGCTGCATTCGCAGAATTATTTTTAACAAAAACCCAATGATGATTTTTTCTGAATATATCATCGCCACAAAATTTAAGTTCTGTTTTATAATTTTCTTCTAATGATGCTGGTGTCATAATTACGATTTTATTATAATCTTTCAATCCTTCGGCAATAGCGATAGATGCGCATGTTTTGCCAGCTCCTAAACCAAAATATAAAAATAAACCTCTATATGGACTATAAATATTCAGATATTCCTTTACTATATCTTGATGCAATAATAAAGAAAAATTACCAGTTTTTGAAGCATTTAATTCTAAACAGCTTTTAATTTCTTGTTCATCGCCTTTCGATTCTTTAAGAGTAAATAATTTTTGGTCAATATATTTTGTAAAAATTTCACGATTTGTAAGAAAATATGGTTGTATTTTATAGCTTATATCATATTTTTTTGCATGAGAAGCTGTATCTATTTCGCGTTGTTTTGTTTCTAGTTTTTTTTTTGTTAACAAATATTTTTCTAATTTAGTTCTTTTCCTTTCTTCTATTTTTTCCTTATTTCTTTGACGTTTTTCTCTAATTTCTTTCATTTTTTGTTGTGTAAAAGTTAAACTCTGTAATTTATCATCTTTTGATGCACCTGATTCAATATTTTTAATGGATTCGGGTTTTTTGATTGATTCTACTTTATTTGTAAATTTCAGTATGGGAGAACTTAAAGATACGCTTGCTTTTGTCTTTGGTGCCGTTTTCATGGTAAGTTTTTTATTAATTTTCATTTGTCGAATACGTTCTTTAAAAGATAAATTTCTTTTGATATTATTTTTATCGGTGTTATCAATTATTTTTACCTGGGGAACAGCAATCTTGGAAAGTGTTGTTTTGCTTTCTTTATCAAATCTAATGTTTAATGATATAGAAGCGGATGACTTGGGTTTTTTTTTTAATGATTCTAAAAATTGCGCTGCCATTTATACTTTTATAAAAAGATAATATAAAAATATTTTAATATTAAACAATATTTAATTATGAATTCATCTAAATTGAATAATATAATTAGAAAATCTAATAAAGATTATATAAACATTAAAAAATATATTAAACAAGATTTTAATAAAAGAAAATTAAAAATTCATATACCAAATACAAAAGTAAAATTAAAAAAAGATGACGATTATGATGAATCAGAACCTGAAATTAAACATCGCGAAGTTGAAATAAATATCTAAAATACTTATTAAAAATAGTATTAAAAAAATATTACTATTTTAAATAGAAAATGTTGCCATATGATATAATATTAGAGATAAGTGATTTTATTCCATTTTATTTAAATAAAAATCTATTTATTTCAAATAAATTTTTTTTTGAATTGTATAAAGAAAAGTATTTAAAAAACATAAATTTTATTCAAAATACATATAGAAAATATAAGTTACCTAACGATTTTTTATCATCACAATTATTTTTTAGTTATCGTGATTATTGTAAATGGCAAAAAATATTTAATAAATACAATAAGGTAAAAATATATAGATATGTTTTGGTTAAATATAATTTGGAAGATATACGTTATTTCCCCGAATCATTATTAAATAAAGCATGTGTAATGCATAGCTCTAGATATTTAATAATAAAAGATTGGGTTGAAAATAATTTAATTCAGGAAAAATCAAAAAGAACAAGAAGAGATATTTTAGATTTTTTTATAAAAAATAGAATTAGATTGAAAGAAGTATTATTCGTTGGTTTTTAATAAACATCATCATTATCCTTCAATCGCTGAACAAGTCGTTGATATGTTTTATGATTACAAGTTGTATAAATGGATGAAGGAACCTTAAATAAAGTAAATATACCCATCGCAATTAATTGAATACAATTCATAACAGCAACTGGATTACCGCCAACAGTTATGTTATTAAATCCATGATATGCAGCTAACATCCAACGAGCCAATAGTTCTCCATACAGGGCATGTATAGCTGGCGTAGATGCAGGTGAGCCATTGTTTTGATGATAAGAATAGAATAGAAGAGTAAGGGAAGATAAAAGTGAAATTTGAACTAAAAAGTCTCGAGCATGACCTACTGTTTCATCAGTAACCATAACGAGTAAACTGGGTAACCAAAAAGAATACCATAAAAATTGACCATAACGATAACCAAGTTTATTATCAAATAGATGGACCTTTTCCATCATATCAATACGTTTATCTTCTAATTCAGACATTTTATAATTATATAAAATTTTTTTTTAATATAGTTTGAAATATTATTTGCCCATCATTGTTTCAAAAGCTATTTTACATGCACATTGTTCGGCTTTCTTCTTAATTTTATGTTTGGAATCTGCTAAAAATATAACAAATACGGGATTACTACCTCCTTCAATTATTTTTTCATAATATGATTTAATATTATCTAAAATGGAAATATTTTTATTAATAATAATACAGTATTTACTGAAGAATGTTTCAATTGGGAGAGCATCATTATGTTTAAATTGATGCGCTTTACAATTTATAGAAAGATAGACTCCCATGTGATAACCTTCATCTTCATCCCAATCATTAATTTCTTTATAAATAGGCGTGACTCTGAAATTTTGCTGAAGTTGCACTTGTAGTTGATTTTTATAATTATCATTTGTGGTAATCAATTCAGTCCAATTAACATGTTTTTCAAAAATATTTTCAACGAATGTTTGGGCAATTTGAAATCCGGGACCAGTAACAAATACATTATCAAACCATTTACCTTCATCTTTAATTGAAATTTTATTAAAATCAAGAAATAACGCACCCAAAAAGGCTTCAAAAAGGCATCCAAGTTTTTTTAAATTTGTTCTTGTTTTTTTTTCTTCAGCATTTTTTGATAAAACATAAAATTTATTTAATCCCATTTCATAAGCCATTCTACCAATAGTTTCATTTTTAACGAGTGCGATTTTTTTAGTTGTCATAAAACCTTCATTTTCTTTAGGAAAGCGTCTATATAAATAATATTTTGTAATACATTCGAGAACACCATCACCTAAAAATTCAAGCCGTTCATTAGATTTTGTTTTAAGAGACATACAATCATTTGGTTGGTCTACAATAGTTATATTATTTGCAACATTTTCCAAATGGGGTCTTTTGCAATAAGAACGATGAACGAAAGCTCTTTTATATAAATTTAAATTATGAACTTTATCAGGGACACCGTAATTTTTTAAAATAGATGAAACAAATGTTTCATTTACTTCTCTATTATTTGGATTATAAGGATCAAAAATTAGTTCAGAATCATCTTGAATAATATCACCATCTGCTTGAATTAGTTTACTATCGGTTTTAGTTTCTGACTGCATAATTAATATAATTAATTATAGAGTTATCTTTTTAATAGGATTTAAAAAATATTTATCTGCGGCGTCTGCGTCCACCTCTGCGAGATTTGCGTGACTTTCTGCGTTTGCCCCCACGTTTAGATTTGCGAGACTTTCTGCGTCCACCTCTGCGAGATTTACGAGACTTTCTGCGTCCACCTCTGCGAGATTTGCGAGACTTTCTGCGTCCACCTCTGCGGGACTTACGGCGGCGATATCCTCCCTTATTTCCCATTACAGCATCGGTTGTAGCTGCCGTTTCTTCAGCTGCACTCTTTCCAGCTGCATCTTGTCCAGCGGCAGTTGCGTCAGCAGTTGCTTCTGTGTGATGCGTTTCTTCATGTTCTTGAATAGTTGCACTTGCTCCTTCTAAAAAACTCATTATAAATATTACATAGATAATATTATTTTAATTATTTGAATCTCTCTTAGAACGCATATTTTCATATTCTCCTTTCCAAAATTGCCCCCAAACATTTTTGTTTCCAATTTTTTTTATAAAAGATGATACTTCTTCTTTTATTTCTTCGTTATTTTCTTCGTTATTTTCTTCGTTATTTTCTTCGTTATTTTCTTCGTTATTTTCTTCGTTATTTTCTTCGTTATTTTCTTCGTTATTTTCTTCGTTATTTTCTTCTAAATTATTTGAAATTTTTTCAGATGAAACTGGAGCAAATTCATTTTTATGTTGTTGATTATAACTATACGCTGCTAAAATAAAACCAATGAAACCCATTCCGAATGCGGCAGCCATTTTTGGTGTTATACTATTCATTATAGATAATATAATTAAAACAATATTTATATTTATACTTATTTCTAAATAAATTAAAATAATGTATTAAAGATACAAGGAAATATAAAATAATGAAGATTCAAGTTGATTATAGAGAAAAAAAATTAATAAAAATATTAAACGCTAAATTAGAAGAATTGGAATTTAAAAATATTGAAATTACGGTTGAAGATTTACCACTAGGAGACATAATTATTTGTGATGATAATAGTTTTGAAAAACTCATAATTGAAAGGAAATCTTTGAACGATTTAGCATCATCAATTCGCGATGGAAGATATTCAGAACAATCATTTAGATTGGATAAAAATAAAATACATAATCATAATATTGTATATTTGATGGAAGGTGATATACATAGATACTCAAGTAAATATAGTAAGATAAGTAAGAAAACGTTACAAGTAACAATGTTCTGTATAAATTATTTTAAAGGCTTCAGTATAATGAAGACTAGAGATGTTTTAGAAACGGCTGAATATATTTTGATAATCACTGATAAACTCTCGAGAGAAAAAGTTAGAAAGAATTTTTATAAAAATATAGAAAATGAAAAAAATGAAAACGAGAAATCAACATTAATTGGTGGTGAAAAATTGCAATTAAATATAGAAAATATGGATTCACCAAAACATAATAAAAGATATTCAGAAGTGATATCCAAAGTAAAGAAGAAAAATATTAGACCAGACAATATAGGTGAAATAATATTAAGTCAAATACCAGGTATTAGTAGTAAAACTTCGATGGTTATCATGAATCATTTCTCATCATTGCATGATTTATTAACGCAATTAAAAAATGATCCTAATTGTTTAAATCATATCGAGACTAAAACAAAAAACGGAAATCGTAAAATATCACAAACAATAAAATCAAATATCAAAAATTATTTATTGTATAATAAAGATTCTACTGTAATTAAAATAAATGCATAATATATATATATATATATGATAAATTCAAAAAGAAATAAAAAACTTGTAAAAAATATAGCTATTATATTTTTAGTTTGTGTTATTTTATATGTTATAAAAAATGTATTTTTTTATAAAAACCCAATAATGGAAGGTTATACATCGAGTTCGTATAAAGATTTTACTGGATATCAGACAGATGCTTTATCTTTAAAATTAAATAACAATTCTGACCCCGATTTAGTAAAATCATTTATGGGTTTTGTGAGCTCATATGGAGAAACGGTTGAATATGATAGAAGTCAATTAGAATCTGAGAAAGATGGAAATTCAGCTGGACCGGGTTCTTTAGAATCGGTTGAAAATGTTTTAAAAGACAGATTGGGTGCGGCTAATTATAATACGTTAAAAACACATTATAAGAATGACCCAAATGGCGATTATTACAAATATATTAAAGATAATAAACCTGACCCAAGCACAGAAGATAAAGCATTTTTGAAAGGTTTAATGGGTAAAATTGAGGAAATTTATAAACAAATTCCAAAACCAGAAGCACAATTGAAATCTTAGTTATTAATTTATAAAAATATTTTTTAATTATTTAATAAAAATAATACTTAAAAAATATTTTTAAATACACATTATAATGGAAAACACAGTTATGTCCAATAATACTCAGCCATCCAAGCAAGAACAACCAAAACAGGAAAAACCCCAAACAGCTTTAAAAGATATTGTTATTGATAATGAAAATATTGCATTAAATGTTATGGTAGGTATGTTAAATATTGCTCAGAAAAGAGGAGCTTTTAACTTGGAAGAATCAGCTAAAACATGGGAATGTGTTCAAATTTTTATGCGCCAAGCTCAATCATCACACCCCCATCCATCACAACCCACCCCATCACAATAATCCCATCACAATAATTTTATATCATATTTAAAATAAAATTATTTTTTAGAACAATGAATCTGTCGTAATTGAAGTTCTTCATCAATCCAATTATTTTTTATACGTTTTTGTCCATCAAATTCACCCATTTCTATAGCTTTGTCTGTTTTATCATGACCCTTCCAATTAGTTGCCATTGGATTAGTATCCATTGTTATATTATCCAAATGACTTTTATTTCCAATAGTTTGGTCGGTTGTATCCATTGGTTGTGTAAAATCACCATCCTTTATTCTATAATCTTCAGGACATTTTTGTTTTAAGTGATTTGTTTTATCTACTTGATATTCTACGCCATTTTTATCGGTGTTTTCTATATGATTTAAGATTGCACTATTATTTATATTATACTCTTTTGCTATATGACTAGGCAAGCCGGTTTGTGGATTAAATGGGTCATTGTGTAAACGAAAGCCTTTATCATTTTGCGTATTATATGTTTCTTGATAATATAAAACAGGGCAATTAATTTTCAAATGTCGTTGATATTCTATAAATTGAGAATATTCTTCTAAACTATCAAATTTTATAGGATTTACTCCTGGTATTAATGCTTTATTTGTATTTATTAAATGTATTTCATTACCTTTTCTAATTAATAAATTAGGACATGTATTAGTTATATCAAATGGTTCTTGAATTAAATCTTTATGACCATATGATAAAGTAAATAAAAATCCTAAAGCAAATATACTTAAAATTATAGATACGCGTGCCATATCATTATCCATTATATATATATATATTTTGTGATATATTAATTTCTTATTAATTTATATATGTATATATTTGATTCTGAAAAAGATAAGATGGCGGATTTAAATAATTATATGGGAAAACATGTTACAGTTATGTTTTTTCTTAAAGACGGGTGTGGATATTGTGAAGATTTAAAACCAACTTTATCACGTATTACATCCGATTTAAGAAATTCAGATTTAAATGGTGGATTAGCTAGGGTTAATACCAACAATTTAACTGATATGAAATATAAAAGAGATATTAATGGTGTACCAACTATATCAATATTTAAAGATGGAAAATATAATAAAGAAGATTATAATGGTTCGCGAAGTTATGATGATTTAAAACAATTTTTGTTAAATGTTTATAAACAAAACAAACATAAAAATACACTATCGCGTGTAAAAAAAAAATTTAAGAAAATGGGAACAAATGATATGAAAAAATATTTAATAAAGACGCGTAAAAAAAAGTCAAAAAATTTTTGGAAATCATTTTCAAAGAAATTTAGAAAATCTACAAAAAAGAAATCCAAAAAACAATCCAAAAAATTATGGAAAAAATTATCAACTAATCTTAGTAAAGTTGTTAAATCAATGAAAAAAGCAAAAAAGAAAACTAAAAAGAAGAAAGCTAAAAAGAAAAATATGGAAGGCGGGAGAAGGCGCAAAAGAAGAAGGTCCAAATCAAAAAGAAGATAAAATTTAATAATATTTTACACATTTGAACATTTAAAATACAAATTTTAATATAAATAGTAATTAATCATTTATATTATGAATGAAAAAGACACAGAATACGAAAATAATAATATTGCATATAATTGGCAATTTACTGAAGAAGTTGGCGGAGGAATAAAATGTAAAAATTATGAATTGTGTGAAGTAGTCTTACCTAAATGGTGGTTTGAATGTAAAAATAATTATTTATGCTCTCAATGTCATATGTTGTTTGGAACTTGGGGAGAAAGTCATACAGGTAAAGGAATACTAGAAATAAATAATAATTTAGAGTGTCCGATATGCTTAGAAAATAAACGGGGAATATCACAACCCAATTGTGAACATACATTATGTATTGGTTGCTTCAAACGATGTCATTATGGTAAATACAATGAAGAAACTGAAGAATATGAAATTAAGGAAAATCTTAGGAAATGTCCATTATGTCGCAAATAATTGGCGTTTTTAAATGTTCAAAGGTGTAAATATTTTACATATTATTAATATGTCGTTGAATAATTTCTTGCATAGGTGTTTGTGGTGACCAATTTGACCATTTATCATGTATATTATTCAATGTTTGACACATTACACAAGAACATTCACTTAATTTAAAAGATGCTTCAATATCTTCTTCAAAAATAACTTCATTTTCCTCATTTTTTTCTTCACCCTCATCTTCATCGCTTCCTGAAAAATCATCATACAATTCATCTATAATATTTTCAATATTTTCTTGTAAATTCTCTCTATTATAAAATAGAAAAACTTCCAACATGAAACAACGTTTAAGGTCTTCTTTAGTAATAATTTTACGACCACTATGCTTGGTATAATATCCAGCTGTTTTTAAAGCATTTTCAGTAAAATAAACGATTGTTCCGACAACATTCTTTTCCATATCCATTTTTTCATTATTTGCTTCAACATTATTAAAACCTGATTTCATAAAAGAAAAGTCACCTTCCATTATAAATAAAATTATAATCTATTTTTTTAAATATAATTTTATTTCAATTTTATATTTAGTTATAATATATGAAAGAATTTTTATATGCAATAATAGCTTCTGTTATAATAACACTTTCAGTTTTAATAAGAAAATATGCTTTAAAAAATAATAATGCGAGTGATATTGCGTTTTTCTTATTTTGTGGTATGATAATTTCTGCAATAATTATTGCAGTCATATTAAATAACAATAATAAAAATGCGTTTAAAAATATAGATAATGACATAAAATTATTAACAATCATATCGGGTATATTAATCCCTTTAGGTATATTATCATTAACATATTCATTTAAGTATGTATCTAATCCTGCATACACTTCAATAGTATTTTCAGCATTTAAAATTATCTTATTGTTGATTTTATCATTTTACTTATTTAATTCTCATTGTAATAAATTTACATTATTAGGTATTATATTAGCTTTAATCGGTATGATATTAATAATTAAATTTCAATAATTATAATTTTGACAGTTTTTTTTCTACTCTAATGTAAAAACGATTTTGTTTATCTAAATCTGGAACAACTGTAAATTCTTTTTTTTCTATGTTTTTAAAAATTTTTAAAATTTCTTTTAATAATTTTATTTTGGCATTTTTCTGCAAACTTTTATAACTTACCCAAGATTCGCGACAATCCATTGGTTTCTCAATAGTATATAATTTATACCAATGTATAAAAACATTTTCTAATTCTTTAAAATATAAAGGCATAATATTTAAATTATTAAAGATTTTTTTAAATATTGTTAATATAGTTTTAAAGAAAAATAAAATTGAATTATAAATAATATATAAATTTAAAACTATTAAACGACAGTTCTATATTTATAGACTATGGAAAAAACATATGTGAAGTTATTTGATTTTAGAATATACAATGACAATCCTTTTGCCGAATCATCAGATAGCGAAGACACATCTTATAAAGAAAAACGAGATGAAAAAGAAACAATTATCCAAATGTTTGGTATGAATGAATCAGGTGAAACATATTCTTTATATGTCACGGATTTTCAACCGTTCTTTTATATTAAAGTATCTGATTCGTGGGATAGAAAGACGGTTGCGAAATTCATGAAACGATTGAAAAGAGACATAGGTAAATATTATCAGGATTCAATTGTAAAAGGTAAATTGGTAAATAAAAAAACATTATATGGTTTTGACAATAATAAGAATTATCAATTTATTCAATTGGTATTTAAAAATACATCTGTTTACAATAAGGTAAAGGGTTTATGGTATACACAAGAAAAAGATTTTCGTAAAAGAAAACTAAAGCCGGGGGGATGGTATAATACAGAGTTATATGAGGCGAAACTTCCACCATTATTGCGTTATTTTCATATAAAAGATATTTCACCATCTGGTTGGATTTCATATGATGAGAATGATATTATGGAGAATGAGGGAGATAATGAAACTTGTTGTGATTATGAACATTGGTTGAATTATAAAGATATTCAACCAGAAAGAAATAAGGAAGATGCGATTCCTTTAAAAATATGTAGTTTTGATATTGAAGCTTCATCAAGTCATGGTGATTTTCCACTAGCGAAGAAAACATATTTGAAGTTATGCCGTGAGATAGTAAATTATTGGAATAAAAATAAAACA
>Ga0209632_10000655_pt1 | contig 35600 bp, 30 predicted proteins | sample COG_10_FD_184754 | JGI IMG/M metagenome (GOLD analysis project Ga0209632, IMG submission 184754) | Pelagic Microbial community sample from North Sea - COGITO 998_met_10 (SPAdes) (version 2) | ecosystem: Environmental > Aquatic > Marine > Neritic zone/Coastal water | place: Helgoland, sampling... | reverse complement strand
TTATGATGGTGCATGGGAAAATAATATTAAAAATGGTTTTGGGATACTATCCTATATCAATGGAGATAAATATCAAGGAGAATGGAATAACAATCAAAGACATGGGAAAGGTAAAATTAGCTTCAAGTCTGGTGATATATATGAAGGCGATTGGTTCAAAGATCTAAGACAGGGCTCAGGCGAATTAGTCTATCAAAATGGAGATATATATATAGGTGAATGGATAAATAATAAAAGAAATGGTATTGGTACCTTTACATTTAAAAATGGAGATAAATATCTTGGCGGCTGGAAAGATAATTTAAGAAATGGTGAAGGAACTTTTACAACAAAAACGGGCAATAAGTATAAAGGTTTCTGGGAAAAGAATGAGGAGAATGGTGAAGGGACTTTTTCTGATAATTTAGGTCACCGATATGTTGGGAATTGGTTGAATGGAGCAAGAAGCGGTGAAGGGACATACACTTTTGCTGGGCAAAAAAAAGACAATAATAATTCTGGTGAATCTCTTTATTTTACAGGCAATAGGTACGTTGGTGAATGGAAGGAGAATAAATTTGAAGGAAAAGGCGCATTCAAATATCTTAATGGTGATAATTATGAAGGGGAATGGAAAGCTGACTTAAGAGATGGACAAGGTATTTTAACAACTTCAACAGGCGAGCATTACGAAGGTGATTGGGAAAATAATTTGAAACATGGTAAGGGTGAATATGACTTTCAAAATGGTGATAAATATAAAGGAAATTGGAAAAATGATTTAATGCATGGAGTGGGCCATATGATTTATGCAAATAGAGATCAATACCAAGGGGAATGGTATTCTAATCTAAAACAAGGTTCAGGCATAATTAATCATGCTAATGGTGACCAATATGATGGGATGTGGTTCAATGACCTTAAAAAAGGTTATGGGATAATGTCATATGCAAATGGTGACAAATATGATGGTGAATGGAATAATAATTTGAGATCAGGAAAAGGAATTTTTATAGACTCTAAAGGTAATAAGTATAATGGGCTGTGGAGAGAGAACTTTAAAGAAGGTCAGGGTCTTCTAATATATGCAAATGGTAATATTTATGAAGGTGACTGGAAAAGTGATCAAATAAATGGATCAGGGGAAATGGTTTATTCTAGTGGTGATAAATATATTGGTGATTGGATAAATGGTAAGAAGCAAGGTAATGGTCTAGAAATATCTTTAGTTAGTGGTTTTGAATACAATGGTGAATTCAGAAATAATTTTTTTCATGGAACAGGTGTTTTTGTAACTAAAACAGGGGAAAAATATGAAGGCGAGTGGTCATCAGGGAAAAAAAATGGTAGAGGTGTGTTCACGTCTTCATTTGGAGATAAGTACGAAGGGCAATGGGAAAATGATTTAAGAAATGGGCAGGGATATATTATTTTTTCTGATGGAGATGAGTATCAAGGGCAATGGGAAAATGATTTTATCAAAGGTAAAGGTAGTTATACTTTTGTTAATGGTAATACCTGTGAGGGTCTATTTGTAGATGGGAAATTAAATGGTGAAGGCTTTTTTAATTATAATAACGGTGATAAATATATTGGCTCTTTTATAAAAGGTAAAAGACAAGGGGCTGGCACTTGTAGCTTTTCTAATGGTGAAAAATATATTGGAGAATGGAAGAATGACAAAATAAATGGTCTGGGTGAATATCTCTTTTTAAACGGAAATAATTATGAAGGTCTTTTTTTAGATGGAATAATGGAAGGTCAAGGAACATATTCATATAAAAATGGGAATTTATATATTGGTGAGTTTAAAGATGGAAAACGAGAAGGGCTTGGGGTATTTACTTATCAAAATGGTAATAAGTATATAGGTGAATTTAAGAATGGTAATATGGAAGGTCAGGGAACTTTTACTTATCCGAATGGAGATAAGAACGTTGGTGTCTGGAAAAATGGAAAGCCAACTAACTGATTTTAAATAGCTTTTTGATAACCTTTGGCCAAAAAAATATAACCAATATTTTTTGATGATATTTTATAAATTTCAAATACTAATATTCTTTTCCGTCTTTTTTTTATTAAACTGTAGTTTTTTTGAAAAAGGTAACCTTTATATTGAGAATAATAATTTTAGTGGTCAAAAAATTTATATTACTCCTTTAGATGATAAATATAAACTGACTAAGGACTTCAACAAAGATTGGACAAAGTTATATTCTGATAAATCAAGGCCTTATCACCGTTTACAAAATAAGTCATATACTATAATTGGTACTTATGAACATTCTGACAAAATATTTGTTATTATCCAGGATAAAAAAGGAGATTCATATAAGAAAAAAATTGAATCCAATGATAAAATAAATTTTCCGAGTTATTTTCTCTTCGAAAAAACTTTGACTAAAGCTGAAAATATGATTGGTGATACAATATGGCTGAATAATACTTATGATCCACAAAATTTCTATACTTATTCAGAACATTCTTTTCCAAGATTTGAAACTGTAAAGGTCATTAAAGTATTTAACTTTCAAAATACGAATAAAGATTTTCCATTATGGCTAGAAGTTGAATCCTCTTCCGGAGATATTGCTTATGTCCGATTCAATGGTGAAGAGGGGAGAATTGGTTTTCCCGATCATTATTTTACTAGAGATCCAATGCCTCGGATTTGGGGAAAAGAAGTATTAGATAATATATTAAATCAAAAAATAGAATTAGGTATGTCTGAAAGGCAAATAAGAGTATCAATTGGTAATCCAATTGAAGTGAATATCACCTCAAGTCGTCATGGTGTTGGTAAACAGTTAGTTTATAATAAAAAAAATGGCAATAAAATTTATTATCAATTTGAATATGGTAAATTAATATATATAAATGACTAATTTTATTAACACATCTTATTATTTGAAATTCATGATTACACGGTTTAAATATGTATTTTTCTTTCTTTTAATAACCGAAGCTCAATCGGCTCAAGAGTTCGATACTCTATCTTATCTTCAAAAATTTGATGTTGCTGTGAATTCCTATAAAGAAGGTCGTTATAAACTGGCTGAATCTTATTTTAAATCTATCTTAATAAATGATCGGAATTATGAAGATCCACCAGCGCAGCTTTTAATGGCCAAGTCTCAATATAATCAGAATAAGTTTGTTGAGGCCATCCGATCTAGTAATTCACTCTTATCAAACTATCCAAATTCTGTTTATGAAACTCAAATTCTAATTTTGCTCGGTGATATTTTTCTCAAGCAAGAAAAATTCACAATAGGGTTTGAATATTACTTAATGGCCCGAAAAAAAGTTGAAGATATTTTATACTTAAATGAAATAGATAAACGATTATCTTTATGTTTGAGTATTGGCTTAAGAGAAGAAAAAATTGAAGGTCTATTATTTCAGGAAAAAGATGTTTCTAATCGAGCTATTATTAATCTATCAAGAGCATATCAAGCATATTATCTTGGTGTTAATTATGATTTTAAAATAATTTTAGATTCAATTGACCCATATTACTTACCATCCTATTTCACAAATATTTATAGTCGCTTAAAAAGTTTTGAAAATAAGGATTTAGCAAGGGCTGCTACTGTTGCAGTTTTATTACCCTTAACAGGAAAAAGTAGGCAAAAAGGTGAATCATACTTACTTGGTCTATCCAAATTTCTAGAAGTAAAATCTAATCAGAATTATATACGATTTCTCATCTATGATACCGGTGGTATTGGCGCGAATACATTAATGCTCCTTAAAAAGATTAACCAAAATAAAAATATAATTGCGGTATTGGGACCAATTACTCGTGAGGGAATTCATAGCATCAGTGGTCTAGATCTTGACCTTCCCGTTTTTATTCCAAAATCGACACCTTCACATCTACCTGAATTAGCTCAAAATTTATTTTTCCTATCCCCTTCAATTGAAACTATTGCTCGCAGGACAGCTCAAATGATGATTCAGGAGCTAGGATTTACAAAAATTGCAGTCCTTTCACCAGCAGATATTCAGTCTAAGATTTCAACGGATCACTTTATAGATGCTTGTTTTCAAATGGGGATTGATCCAGTTGCTATTGAATGGTACATTGAAAAACCAATCAATATTTCAAAACAGCTAAAAAATATTAGAAAAATGGCATGGGACTTAATTCCAGAAGAAGAATTAGAGAAAGGAGAAAATCTCAAGATTGATAGCCTAGATGCTTTATTCGACGTAGATGTGACTGATTTTTTTGAATTACCGAAAGAGCAAATAGAGTCGATGAGCAAAAATGATTCATCAAAAGTTGTTTTGGAAACAATTCAAGCAATTTATATACCAATAAGACCAGATGAACTAAGGTATGTTGGAACACAATTACCTGTTTATAATTTTAACACTTTAATCTTTGGAAATGAAAATTGGTTGAATATGAAATTGCTTAATAAAGATATAATTGGACCTCATGTACAGGGGATGAGAATTGTCTCAGATATTAGTGCACCGATGTATGATGATCAAGATAACTTATTCAAAAATTATTATTTATTGGCTGTTGATCAAGGAAAATTTCTTAATTCTCTTATACTGAAAAGTAATTTTAAAAGGAAAAGACTTTTTAAGGAACTAAGAAGGTCTGATGACTTTCATGGAGACCATATATCTATTGCCTTTAAAGGTTTAAATAAGAATGAAAGTGGATCTTCTCAAGTACTCGAGTATAAAAATAAAAAAATTAAAACTTTAGGTGTCTACGATGGCGAAACCTTTACTCAAACAATTGAATGATAAATGATAAATGGATCTCATTTAGATCCCAAATTAAAAATCCTCATTTATCGGCATTATTCACTTACCGAGAATTAGTTAAAGATGAGTGGAAACGAGATTTTTTAGCAACTCAAGCTGGTTTTTTCGACACATCTATTATAAAACCAAATCAAGTCCATTCTTCAAAAGTATTATTTTATAATAAAAATATTTCCAAAGAGGATTGCGATGGCACTTTTTCGGACAATAAGAGATTCGTATGTTCAATACAAGTGGCTGATTGTATGCCCATTTATTTTGCTCATCAGTATAAACATATTTTTGGTTTAGTTCATGCTGGATGGAGAGGTTTGGTAAATAACATTATAATCAATTCTGGTAAACTACTGCTGTCTAAAGGTTACAATCTAGTTGACTTTGATATAATTATAGGGCCTTCAATACAAGCCTGTTGTTTTGAAGTTGGCTCAGATGTTATAAGTCTTTTTGATGAAAAATTCATTAAGAATAAAAATAATGGAAAATTTAAAGTAAAATTGCAGCAATATGCATTTAATCATTTACGTGAAATTGGTTTTTTAAAAAATAATATAAGTATAGTAAAAGACTGTACGTATTGCATGCCCAAAAAATATTTTTCTTTTCGTAGGGAAGGACAGAAAGCAGGAAGGATGATTGGCTTAATTGGTGCAAGAAACACTCAAGGATTTTAATTAAAAAAGATGACTTTATTTGAAAGTATAATTCTAGGAACGGTTCAAGGGCTTACAGAATTTTTACCAATTAGTAGTTCGGGGCATTTAGTCTTATTCCAATCAATACTCAAAATTGAACAACCTGGGCATGAATTTGAAATTTTAGTCCATATTGGTACTCTTGGAAGTGTATTTTTTATTTTTTACAAAGATATTTTAGATCTTTTGTTGACAATAAAATCTAAAAAATCAATAAACTTTGTTACAATGATAATTATTGGAACTACACCAACTGTCATTATTGGACTTGGTTTTAAAGATAAAATTGCAATCCTATTTGAGAATGTTGATAATGTTGGATTCGCATTAATCTTTACAGGAATAATCTTATCCTTAACCTTTTTTATAAAAATAAAAAGGAATGATAATTCATTTATAAAATCTTTTTTTATTGGACTTTGTCAAGCAATTGCAATACTACCAGGTATTTCAAGAAGTGGTATGACAATTAGCTGTGCTCTATTATTGGGGCTATCTCCAAAAGATGCCGCTAGATTTTCTTTCATGCTTGCAATACCGGCAATAAGTGGAGCTGGGCTATTAATGGTCTTAGATTTAGATAGTTCTTTTCAGGTCCCTTATGAGATCATAGTCGGTGGAGTCATGAGTTCTTTTCTTGTCGGTATTATAGCTCTCAAATTACTTTTAGGATTATTACAAAAAGGGAAAATTTACTTTTTTGGTTTTTATTGTATTTTAATAGGTCTAATTACAATCCTTTTTTAATAATGAGTTCGATCGAAATAATTTTTTTACTATACCTATTTGCTTTAATCTCTATTGGTTCTTGGACTTACAAGTACAATAAAACTCAAGAAGATTATCTTTTGGCTGGTCGGACTTTAGGACCGTGGGTTACCGCATTCTCAGAACGTGCTTCAGGAGAATCTGCTTGGCTACTTCTTGCATTACCAGGAGCTGTTATAACGATTGGTCTTAGTGTTAGTTGGTCTGTTTTAGGAATATTAATTGGAATTATTTCTTCATGGTATTTAATAGCAGAAAAACTTCGATCGGAAACGCAAAAATATAATTCTCTTACGATTCCAGACTATTTACATAAACGATTTGATGACTCATCTAATATCATTCGTATTTTTTCGGCTATAATAATTGCATTCTTTTTTCTCTTTTATGTTTCTGCGCAATTCCATGCTTCAGGAAAAGTTTTAAACTCGTTATTTAACTTCAATCCTATAGTTGGAATAACAATAGGGGCATTTGTTATTATAAGTTATACCTTAATGGGAGGGTTTATTGCCGTCGCTTGGACAGACTTGATACAAGGTATTTTAATGATTGGAACCTTAGTTATCCTTCCTTTGGTTGGCTTTTTTGAACTAGTAGGTTCTGATATATCGATTGCAAATGGATGGGAAGTCTCAGAAAAAATATTTCAAAATAATAATAGTTCAATTTTTAAAGGTGAAACAGGATTTGGAGCATTTGCGATTGCTCTATCCGGCCTTAGTTGGGGGCTTGGCTATTTAGGGCAACCTCATTTACTAATCAGATTTATGGCTATAAGAAGTACTGAAGATATTCCTTTAGCTCGAAAAATTGCAATTATTTGGGCTATTCCTGCTGTTATTGGTGCTTTCTTTATTGGTGTTGTAGCGATACTTTATTTTGGACCATTATTTTTTCAAAATATTGATCCTGAACAGGCAATGCCTTTGCTGGCTAAAAACCTTTTACATCCTATAATTGCAGGGCTCTTCATATCAGGTGCAGTAGCCGCAATGATGTCTACAGCTGATTCACAGCTTCTTGTCACGGCTTCGGCTTTAACTGAAGATTTATTCAAATCTTATAAAATTCGAAAATGGTCAAGCACGAATATGGTTCAGCTAACCCGACTGATAATCATAGTAATTGGTTTAATTGCTTATATTCTAGCTGTATTTTCTGAAATTAATGGCAAAGATATTTTTAGTGTAGTTAGTTATGCTTGGAGTGGGTTAGGATCTTCTTTTGGTCCGGTATTAATTATGTCTTTATGGTGGAAAAGAATAAATAGATACGGAGCTATTGCAGGTCTAGTAACAGGGTTTTTCACAACGATCATTTGGGCAAATATCTCTTTTCTAAATTCAATCATAACAGAGCGGTTCTCTAGTTTTATTTTCTCTTTTTTAGCCCTATATATAGTTAGCATTTATTATGATGATAAAGCTTAAAGAAGTTTTAAATGAACTAAAAAATGAGGTTGTCAGGCCTGTTTATTTTTTAAAAGGACCAGACCCTTTTTTGCAAATTTTTTTTATTAAATATTTAACTAAAATATATTTTAAAAATACAATTATAAATAAAACTTTACTTCTTCCTGATGATATGAAAGGAAGTGAGATCATTGATAGAATTTCAACTCGTGACCTTTTTTCAAGTAAGAAATTATTTATTTTAAGAAATGTCCAACAAATCAAAGGAAAACCAACGCAAGACTTACTCGCATTTTGTGAAAAACCAATTCAAAATCATATTTTGGTGATTATATCAGATGATTGGTTATTATCCTCAGCAACCTTAAAAAAGATAGAAAAAATAATTTCACCTATTGATGTCCAAACTCCATTTGAGAATGATATTAAAAAGTGGGCTAAATATTTATTTAAAGAGAATAAAAAAACAATTACAGATGAAACCCTCAACTCATTAGTGAACCTTACTGGTGATAACCTATCTCATTTAAATAATGAGATAGAAAAAATATGTATATCTGTTGGAGAAAGAGCGAGTATAACCTCTCAAGATATTGAGCAGTTCTCTGGGTGGAAACGCCAACATCAAAGATGGGAACTCTTTATATCACTGGGAAATAAAAATCAGAAAAAAAGTCTTTTAATTGGAAAAGTAATCATTAAGAATCAAGAATCTATGATTTCTTTGATTTATCCTTTAACATGTATGTTTCAAGAAATTTTATTTGAAAAAATGAAAAATGGAACTTTTTCAAATAATCGTAGTTACTTACCTATACCACCTTCGGTTAGAAAAAAGATTCCTCAGTTTTCAAAAAATTATTCATTTGAAGATTTAGAATCAATTCTAGCACATTTAGGTGCAATTGATTGCAGGCAAAAAACAGCATTTAGTATAGATGAAGCAGAACTTATACAATTTATTTCCAATGTCACTGAATAAGCGTCATAAATCATTTGTCTATGAGGACGAAGAATTGATGAGCCAATTTCAAAAAGGCAATGAGAATGCGTATATTGAATTAGTGAATAGATATAGGAATAAATTAATAAATTTTGTATTTGGTTACCTTGGTGATAAAGAATTATCCGAAGATGTCATCCAGGATACAATGTTAAAATTGTATCAAAAGAAACATTATTATCGTGAAATCGCAAAATTCTCCACATGGATCTATACAATAGCACGTAACCAAGCAAATACTGAATTAAGAAAAAGGAAGCGAAGAAAAACTTCATTCCTTAGCCAGATGACAAAAAAAGAACAAGACTATGATATTAAAGATAAAGAACCTGATTTAATAAATAAATTGCAAAACGAATATGTAGGCAACAGAATTCATAGAGCAATTCAATTACTGCCCGAACATTTTAAGGATGTAATAGTATTAAGAGATTTACAGCAATTATCATATGATCAAATTAGTGAGATTGTAAGCGTTCCACTTGGTACCGTCAAATCAAGGATTAATAGAGCGCGCCTACAATTACAAGTCGAGTTACAAGACTTAAAGTAAACAAAGGAGTATCTTATATAAATGAACCGCTATCAATTTGAAGACTTAGTTTCTGATTATATTGAGAATCAACTTAAATCTAACCAGCGAAAGCAATTTGATGAGTATCTAGAAAAAAATAAGGATGCACAAAAAATTATTGATTCTGTTATTTCTAATATATCAGACACAAAAAAAATATCACAAATAGAAGTAAAAGAAGGTTTTAATGAAAGACTATTGAATTTAATTGATAAGAATGCTAAAGGTCTAAGTCAAATATCTAAACCCGCTGGTACTATATTCGGATTTACTCCTATCTCACTATCTATTATGACTATTGCAATGATTGCTTTTCTTGTCAGCTCCTATGAAATATTTAGTTTAACGAATCCTGATTCAAATTTGAGTATTGTTGATTCCTTAACCAAAAAAAATGAAGTAGAGAGCGATGTGACTACGCAAAATAAAGCAAAGATCATGGCGGAAAAAAATGATAGCACCTCCTTAAATAAACCGAATAAAAGTAAGTTAGATTACAGCAAAAGTATAAAGTTCGTGAAAGATTAAAACCATTTAACTTCACCAAACAGGTTTTATTACCCCTAAAATTTTTCTAAGTTTACTCATAGTATAATTAAAAATGTAACCTATGACGAATTTTAAAACATTTACCAAAGTATTAGCACTCTTTTGTTTTTTTGTGTTTATATACATTTTAATTCCTGACAGTTTTAAGCTCTTTAAAGAAATTTTAAGCTACTGCATTATAATTATTCTTATTATCACATTGATGATTTATAATGATTTAATTGGGCTTTTATCTAGTCAAAAGAGCAAGGAGTCAAAGACTGATGATTTAGACTTATCAGTCAGCACTATTCAAAACAAAAATTCTGATACATATGAGTTATATGAAGAATTGAAAAGTTTAGTTTATGATATTACAAGGTCAATAAACGTAAAGTCAAAGTCAGCAATTTATATAATAGACCCTCTAAAAAAAGTATTTCAAATACAAACAGGTAAAAAAAGAGAGTTTATTGATATTGTAAAAATGAATAATTCAGTTATTCTAAATCATATAAATGAAAATAAAAAGCTGCATCAGAAAGATTATCCAGATGTATGGAATAAATTATTTTCTGATCAAAATTGGAGAGGTAGCGAATGTGCAATCTTTAGTCCTATTAATATTCAAGGAGCCGTCGCTGGCTTTATTGTTAGTCGAGTAAACCATTTTACGGACATTGATGAAAAAGAAATTCAAATATTAAATAAAATTGGTGATTTTGTTTCTTTTGGTTTAGATAACATTACAAGCTTGGAAAAAAAGATTTTAAGTGAAAAAAGTAAAAGTTTAATTTTAGAAGTTATATCTGATTTAGACTTCAAAGTAGATTCTCAGAATATTTTCAATCAATTCAAATTTTTAATTAGAACTTTTTTCCGCTACGACAAATTAACGATTTCCTTAAGAAAAGAGACCGAAAATAGACGAAAGGTTGATAAGGCCATAAGCTCTATTATCAAGCTAGTAGATGGAGAAAAAGACGAATTTAATGAAGGGAGTGAGTTTCCCACAAATGGTTCAATTCATGGTCTCCCCACCATAAGTAGTAGAGCTATAAATTCAATTAATTGGAAAGAGTCTTATCCAAATATGGCACGATATAAATCCTCAGAATCAAATGATTCGTCATTTTATTCTGTGCTGGGTGCACCAATTATAATAGAAGGCGAAAGTCGTGGTGCCATTTTACTTGAAAGAAAGAATCAAGAGCTGTTTTCCGCTAATGACACTAAAGATTTAGAGTTGATCGGTAATGTTCTTGGCTCTGCACTTCACTGGAGGCATGAATATGAGAAAATCCATAATAATGCGACTCATGATGGTTTATCCGGTTTACTGAATCATCAAACTTTTAAAGAACGTTTCAACGATGAAATTCAAAGAGCGGCTCGCTTTCAACAAAAAATGGCCATAATGATTTTTGATTTAGATAAATTTAAAAAAGTAAATGATACTCTTGGACACCAATATGGAGACTATGTTATTCAAACTGTCTCAAAAATAATGCAAGATAATGTTCGTTCTGTTGATGTGGTTGCTCGCTATGGGGGAGAAGAGTTTGCCGTTATTTTAATTAATTCGGATGTTGAAATGTCAACAATCGTAGCGCAAAGAATAGTTGATAATATTGCAGATTTCAACTTTTTGATGGATGGTGTTGATGCAAGAGTTACAATCTCAGGAGGTATGTCTGAATATCCGAAACATTCTGATAATATAAAAGATTTAATAGAATTTGCTGACCAAGCAATGTATGCGACTAAGCAAAAGGGTGGGAATGGTATAATTACGCATGGTAATGAATTGGAAAGTCATGACAAAAAAAATATTTAGTTTTAAACTTATTTCGATATGGATTATCTTTTTTTGGTTTACTATTGTAAATGCTGAACCGAACGAGGAGCTTGCATTACACCATTTTATGCAAGGAGAATTTTTAATAAATCAAGGTAATTATGCTCTTGCTGTATTAGAATTTCAAGATGCTTTAGCCTTTGATCCAAATGCTGCTACAATCCATGTATCAATTGCTGATGCTTATAGACGGCTTGGCAAAATGAAAAGAGTAGAAGATCATCTATTGATTGCTCTTGATCTTGATCCCTCTGATATAGAGGCCAAAGAAATGTTAGGACAATACTTCATTGCACAACAAAATTATGTTAATGCTGAAAGAACATTCAAAGAGTTAAATAGTCTTGATTCTTTAAACTTAGATTATGTATTTACTTTAGCTGATTTAGCCAGGGTAAATAAAAAATGGGATCTAGCCATTGATTATTATATAAAAGGCTATAATATAGATAGTCAAGCATCTAATGGCTTAGAGCAAGCATTACAAATCTCTTTAACTACGAATAATTTTACTAGAGCTGAGCAGGTATGCCTTCTCCTTTTGGACGAAGATCCTGATAATATAAAATTATTAGAAACACTTCGAGATTTATCCTTATTCACAAAAGCTTATGAAGTAGCATTTAACACAATAGAGAAAATTGAAAAAGTTCAAGGGTCTTCTGCTGAAATTTATATTCAAAAAAGTGCACTTCAAGAAGAATTAAAAAATGAATCGCGAGCTCTTCAATTTATGTATGAGGCCTATTCTTTAGATAGTTTAAACCTTGATGTTTTACAAAGATTAGTCACTTTACTCATCGATCAAAAAGAGAATGAAAAAGCTCTCCTTTATAATGAGAAAATCATTAATTATTTCCCAAATGATTCTCGAGGCTTTATAAATATCGCTTTAATGGCTCTTAGTGGCGAAAAGCCAGATGATGCTATTAATATTCTTAAAGAAAAATCAGAAAAGTTTTTTGAAGATTTTACTTTTCAGTATTTACTTGGGACTGCTTACTATCAAAATAAAAATTTTTCGGATGCAAAATTTCATTTAAATCAAGCATTAATTATTTATCCTCAATCTCGAAATACAAAGCATAACTTAGCTTTAATTCATGATGCAATTAATGAATGGGGCCAATCTGATAAACTATACATGGAATTGATAGCTAGCGATAGTACGGATGCGCAGGCTTATAATAATTTTGCATATAGCTTGGTTGAAAGAAAAGACAATCTTGATTTCGCTCTTGATTTAGCATTAAATGCAATTCGGATTGAGCCAAAATCAGCCGCTTATCTAGATACTGTTGGTTGGATCTACTATAAATTAGAGCAATTTGATAAAGCAATTAAGTATGTAGAAGAATCTTTATTAATTGATTCAAATAATGTGATAATAAAAGAACATTTAAATGAAATTATAAATAATAAAACTAAAATAAATAGTCCGAAAGAAGATCAAGCGGGTAATCACGACTGAATGTTACAAGTTTGGTTTTTTTTATTAATTATCCTGTCTAGTTGTGCCGGACCCAAAAAAGATATACTCTTTTTAAATTTTAAGCCGAATTACCAAGATATTATTCTGAACTATTCTTCCTGCACAGGTAAAGGTAAAATAATTTCAAATGGAAAGTTTAGTGGAGCATTATCTTTTTCATTTAAATCACAAAGGGACAGTACTTTTCTTCAGTTTGCAGATCCATTAGGTAGGAAAGTTTTATTAATGTGGATTACCGAAGATTCGTTCAGAGCTAGAGATTTAATGCTCAATGAACAATATAATTCGAATCAATTAGAAAAGTTTTTTCCATTACTCAAAATTATGAAACCAAATGACTTGACAAAGTTTTTATGGGTTGGCCAACCAATGTACAATAATAAAGATAAAAAAAATCCAGCTGCAATAAGTGAAAATATAAAGATAGATTTTTCTACTGATAAGAATAAAAGTCATGAGATGGTCTATAATATTGTAGATTTCTATGATAATTATACTGGTCAAAAAATAAAAATTGAGATAAAAAATAGAAAATTAATAGCGGAAACGTTAGATATTAAAAAATATTGGAAACTTTTAAAATATTGATATGGAATTAACAATAATTATACCTGTTTTTAATGAAATAGGTTCATTAGAACATTTAGTTAAAGAGCTAAAAGAAAATCTGAAAAAATATATATCATGGGAGGTGATATTTATTGATGATGGATCTTCCGATGGTTCAACAGATCTAATGATTTCAATATGTCAAGAAAATCAAAATTTTAAGCTCATACAATTTTATTGTAATTATGGTAAATCAGCTGCTTTAAATGAAGGTTTTAAGTTAGCGAGAGGAGATTACATAATTACAATGGATGCAGACCTACAAGACGATCCTCAAGAGATAAGTAATTTAGTTGAAAAATTAGAAGAAGGATGGGATCTAGTTTCAGGTTGGAAAAAAGAGAGATTAGATCCATTGAATAAAAGACTGCCATCCAAAATATTTAATTATGTTACTCGTTTATTGACTGGTGTGAAAATTCATGATTTTAATTGTGGTTTAAAAGGTTATAAAAAGTCAGTTGTTAAATCCATCGATGTCTATGGTGGACGCCATCGCTATATACCTGCTTTAGCAGGTCAAAGAAAATTTAAAGTAACCGAGATTATAGTAAATCATAGAGCTCGAAAATTTGGAGAAACTAAATACGGTGGCTCAAGAATATTCCATGGTTTTTTTGATTTGATAACTATTCTATTTTTAAATAAATACACACAGCAGCCGTTACACTTATTTGGCTCTATTGGAATCGTCTTTTCAATTTTTGGAGTCTCCTCAGAATTTCTTCTGTTATACTATAAATACATCATTGGTGAACCTTTCTCGAAGCATATAGCTTTATTAATGTTTGGAATAATGTTAATTGTAATTGGTATACAATTCTTTTCAATTGGATTACTTGGTGAACTTTTAACAAAGACAACGCAGAATCAAGAAAAGCGAATTCGCAAAGTACACAATTAAAAATAAAATATTTTTTGATTATTTTATGTCTTAAGGTTGGAATTCATTTAGTTAATTATAATGTCAATTATTAAACAAAAGATTAGAACTATATTTAAGAAAAAAAATAATTCTAAAGTAAATTTTATAATTTGTGGAACTCAAAAAGGTGGTACAACAGCATTAGACTTCTACTTGAGAGCTCATGTTGAAGTATGTATGGCTATAAAGAAAGAAGTCCATTATTTTGATAAAGATTCTAACTTTGGAAATAAAAAAGATACATATGATAAATATCATAAGAATTTTACTCCTTCATTGAAACATAAAATTATTGGTGAGGCGACTCCAATCTACATGTATTGGAAAAATTCTATAGAAAGGATAAGAAAGTATAATCCTATGATGAAGTTAATTATTATACTACGAGACCCAACCCACAGAGCTTATTCACATTGGAACATGGAAACCGATAAAAAGAAAGAAAAACGAAGTTTTCATGATTCAATTAAATCAGAAATATCAGTTTTAGAAAATGGATTTTATGGAAATGAGAGGATAATATCTTATGTAGAGCGTGGCTTTTATTCAATCCAAATAAAAAGAATATTTGAATACTTTGATCAGAATCAAGTTTTCGTAATCCAAAATGAAGCTTTAAGAAATAATCCTTTAGAAGTTTTGAATGACTTAAGCTTCTTTTTATCGATATCTCCATTTGAGAACATCGAGCATAAAGAAGTACATACTCGTCAATATAAAAGAGATATGAATAGTGTTGATTCTGAACTTTTAAAGAACCTTTATCATGATGATATTTGTGATTTAGAAAAACTCTTAGGCTGGAATTTATCAGGATGGAAAAACTAATATGGATTCAGCATTCTTGATCAGTATTATCACACCAACTTATAATCGAGCGGATGAACTAGCCCATTTATTTGATTCAATAGAAAAACAAAATACAAATTTAGAAAAGATTGAATTAATTATATCGGATGATGGATCAACAGATGGTACAAAAGCATTAGTCCAATTATGGAAGGAAAAAGTGCACTATAAGATAAAATATATTAGCCAAGAAAATAAAGGTCCTGGAGCTGCTCGAAATCATGGACTAAAAACTAGTAGTGGAGACTTAATCCTTTTTATTGATTCTGATTGTGAAGCACATCCTGATTGGATTAAGTTAATATTAAATGATTTTAAAAAAAATAAGTTTGGGGCTTTTGGTGGCCCAGATGGAGCAAAAGAAGACTTCACGGACTTACAAAAAGCAATAGATTACTCAATGACATCAATGTTTACAACTGGTGGTATACGTGGGCACAGTGATAAAATGCTATCAAAATTCTTTCCTAGAACACATAATATGGGAATATCTAGAGAAATCTATAATTTAGTGGGTGGATTTGGTAACCTTCGGCACGGTCAAGATATAGAGTTCAGTAATCGTATCAGAAAGGCTGGAGCAAAAATAAGTTTTATAAAAAAAGCATTAGTTTATCATAGAAGACGAACTTCATTAAAACAATTTTTCAAGCAAGTCTTTAACTGGGGAGTTGCAAGGGTCAATTTAGGAAAGATTGATTCTGACATGCTTGAACCAATACACTTTTTACCAACACTTTCTATCTTGGTTACAATTATATCACTTCCTTTATTAAGCTCTCTAAATTTATCTGTTCTTGTTATACTGTTAATCTTTTTTTTACCACTTCTTTTTCTATCTATTTATGGAGCATACATTAAAAATGAAATCAAAATTTTGCCACTGCTTTTATTAGTGATTCCTATTCAAATTATGGGTTATGGCATTGGGTTTCTTCAAGCATATATAAGAAGGTTTATATTTAATAAAAATGAATTAATTGGTTTTAATAAGAATTATTATAAATGATAACAATTATTCTAGGTATGCATAGAAGTGGAACATCTACAATTGCTGGAGTTCTTCATTTAAATAATATTTCTATGGGGACATATAAGAATTTTTGGCCGCGCCCATTAGCTCAAAACCCAAAAGGATTTTATGAAAATTATGATTTCCGAAAGCTCAATGATTTATTGTTGAAAAAAGTTAATTATAATGTTAAGTCACTTAATCCTGTTATACCTAATTCCATTCATTCTGAAAAATTATTTAAAAAAATGAAAACATTAATTTTACAATCAAATAAATACTATAATGATTGGGGCTGGAAAGACCCACGAACTTGTTTGACCATAAATATTTGGAATGATGTTTTTAATGAGCTAGAAATAATGAATGATTTGAAAATTATTTTTGTTTCAAGAAAGGCAATCTCAGTTGCTAGATCTCTAAATAAAAGGGATGGTTTACCTATTAATGAGGGAGTAGAACTTTGGAAAACGTATACTGAAAGAGCATTAAACTATTCTTTGAAATCAAATTTCAATGTTTTTTATTGTACTTTTGAGCAATTATTAAAGGAACCAATCCCTACTTGTGAAAAAATATTTTCATTTTTAGACCGAGATTTTGATTCTGCTGTTATAGATAAATTCATTGATAAATCAATTAGTACTAGTGGAGCAGGCATAGATTTTGAACAATCTAAAGAGATCACTTCCTTAGAAAAAAAGATAGATTCATTGATCTCATAATTTTAGAACATAAAAGTATGAAAAATATTACAATATTAATCGTCAGTTATTTCTCTTCTAAACATTTAAAACGTTTGATCACTAATCTTACAGAAAAATCAGATCAACCCAATGCATTACAATTTTTGATAGTTGACAATACAAATGGTCGAGATAAAGCTTTAAAAGAGATTTTAAGAAATAATAGAAATATTGAAAGCCTTATGAATGATGGAAATCATTTACAAAGATCAGTTTCCCATGCTGGTGGACTTGATTTTGGCTTCTCCCATATTAAGTCGGATTATACATTAATTGTTGATCCGGATGTTTATGTATTTAGAGAAAAATGGGATACATTATTTTTAGAACAATTAAATAAAAAAGAGTCTTTAATTATTGGTGCACCATATCCACAGTGGAAAGTTGGAAAAGTGCATGACTATCCGAGTGTCGTATTTATGTTTTTTAAAACAAATGATTTAAAACAAACAAATTTTTCTTTTTATCCATTTCCAAATATATTAAAAAAAGTTAAAAATAGTATTCTTAGAAAAATTATTCGACTTGGATTTCTTTCAAGCAAGCAATCTTTGAATAAAAGTTTCAAACTGCGAAACTTAGTAAAGTGGCTTGAAAAAAAAACAGGTATTACAAGTCCTGATACTGGAAATAAAATCATAGAGGCTTTACCTTTATTTAATATTAAACCTCTTTGCTTTGAAGCTAAATATAGCAGAGATACTTTAGCTAAAGAAGATACTCCCATTTATAAAATAGCAAAAGAGTTTGAGGTCTTTTTCTTACATAATGAGTTAATAATGACCCATATGTACGGTTCTAAAGTTTTTTATTGGAAGACAAAAAGAGGTGGAGATCTACACTATTGGGAAAAGCTAATTAGTCAACTTGAAGGAGAGAGTTATGAAAAACTTAGTTGAAAATAAATTACAATTACTCTCTCTTCTAATAATTCCCGCAATCTTTTTATATAGAATGATCTTTTTTGGGGAGATTGTTACAACTAATGACGAATTAGAAAGATATCCCATAAATGAATGGCGAGATTCTTACCTCGCTAGTAATGACGATACTCCTCAATGGTTTCCAAATCTATTTTCAGGAATGCCGTCCTATGGTGGGTATATATACACCAATGGTGACCCTACTAAATTTTTCAGAAATCAAATTTTATTAAATCCAGGAATGCGAATTTGGTTTTATTTGTCATTATCAGGCCTTGGAATGTTTATTTTACTCCGATTAATCGGGATCTCTCGAAATGCGGCATTATTCGGAAGTCTTATATCATCCCTGACCCCATATACCTTTGGGTTAATCAATGCTGGACATTTAAATAAAATATTTTCAATGGCTTATATACCATGGGTTATAGCTGCTTTTATCTATTATATAAAAAAGCCTAGTTTAAAATCTATTTTACTATTATCTCTATCAACGGCTCTACAGCTTTGGGCAAATCATCCTCAAATAGCATATTATACGTGGATGCTAATTGGATTTTACTTTGTATGGATCATTGGAATATCTATTTTTGAAAAAGAATTTAATTTTACGAAATTTTCGAAGCTTTTTTTTGGAATTATTACAGCTATTATTCTATCTCTTATTATGGTTTCTGATCCTTATAGTGAAATTTATAAATTTCAAAAATATTCTGATCGTGGATTGAAATCAGTTTTGAATAATAATGAACAAATGAAAGATGATAAAACTTGGGAATATTCGACTAGGTGGTCATTCCATCCTAAAGAAATAATATCATTTATTCTACCATATCACTATGGTCTTCAAAATACAGCTGACTTAAAAAAAGGTTCATATTGGGGGTATATGCCTTTTACTCAATCAACGCACTACCTAGGGTTAATTGCTCTAGTATTTTCTATTTTAGGAGCACTCTTAAAAAAGCCAGATAAGAAAATAATGGTTTTTTGGGTTATAACAGCACTGACGTTAATAACTGGATTTGGATCTTTTTTCCCAATTTTATACAAACCTTTTTTTAGTCTTTTGCCTTTTTTTTCAAAATTTAGAGTTCCTTCTATGATATACGTTCTCTTAGCTATAACAATCCCTTTATTAGGAGCTAAAGGTTTAGATATTGTTTTAGAATTGATAAATGATAAAAAAAGTTTTATGAAAATAAAAAAACTACTTTTTTTTGCTCTAGCTTTTATAATTCTTTTCATGATATTCGGTGAACTATTTACCAAATTTCAAACTGGAAGTGATTCTAGGTATAACCCTAATATCATTTCACAATTGAAGTCTGCAAGAATTACGTTATTTACAAAAGGCCTTATACTCGCTTTTGGATTAATTTTGACTCTGTTGGGATTATTTATAGCTTTTTCCTACAAAAAAATAAAGAGCAAAGAATTGATCTCTTTCATTATCATTCTTTCGGTTTTAGATATATGGATTGTTAATCAGGAGTTCATGAACATTAAACCACCACAAGATTTTGATTTAGCTTTTAGGGAAAATAAAATAATAAATCATTTAAAAAATGATACAAGTAATTTTAGAATATTACCGGCAGATGAAATGAATTCCAATAGATATAGCTTTTGGAATCTAGAAAGTGTCTCTGGTTACCGCCCTATTAAATTGAGAAACTATCAAGATATGATGGATGCAAATGGGTTAAGTAATCCAAATATTTTAAATATGTTAAATGTTAAATATGTTTTAACGCGTAAAAATATAAATAATTCAAGCTTTGTTCAAATTCCAGAGATTAATGGTCTTTATAGGAATACTAATGTTTTACCTAAATCATGGATTGTTCAAAAAATTAAGACAGTTTCAACTCAAAAGGAATCTTTACTCAATACATTGTTATCTAACTTTGACCCTTCTGAAGAAGCTGTAGTTACAGATTACAAAGGTAGTAATCTTCATAAATTAGGTTCTGGTAAAGTTTCTATTGTAGAAAGAAAAGAAAATAAGATTGAATTAATATCAGAGTCAGAAACAGGTGGTCTTTTAGTATTATCTGAAATTTTTTATGAACCGGGTTGGAAGGCTTATGTAAATGGTGAAGCCGTGAAGATTTATCAGACTAATCATATTCTAAGATCCATAGATGTTCCTGTTGGAAAGGTATCTGTTATTTTTGAATACAAAACTAAGAACTGGTTTTTTATGAGAACTCTTTCGATGTCTTCTTTTATCTTTTGTTTGGGGGTGCTAGGGATAATTTTTTGGAAAGAAAAAAGAACTGCTAATCAATTAGAAAAAAGATAAAAATTTTATAAATGAAATTATATCGCCATGCAGGTAATATTAAAGCCGCTCTTTTTATTCTCGGAATTATCCTTATAATAGGGCTTTTAACCTATTCAAAATTGTTAGTTAATGAATTAAGAAAAGATAACCGTGAAACTGTGAGACTCTACGCTAAGTCTATTGCAAATGTTGTTCAAAATGATGATAATACTAATCTGAATTTTATTTTCGAGAACGTAATTCAAAAAATAAAATTCCCATTGATTCAAACAGACTCTCTAAATAATCCACAGAACTGGAGAAATTTGCCCTTATCGATAAAAACAACAGATGATAAGAAAAAGTTCATAATAAAAATTGATCAAATTAACAATCCAATACCTTTAAGGTTTTCAGATCCAAATGGAAATTTGATATTATTCGGATATCTTCATTTTGGTGATTCTTCAATAGTTGAGAAACTTAAGGTTTGGACTTATGTTGAAATTATTGCGATTACAGTTTTTATTTTTTTAGGATTTTCAGGGTTCAGTTTTATTAGAAATAATGAAAAAAAGCATATTTGGATTGGCATGGCTAGAGAAACGGCACATCAATTAGGTACTCCTGTTTCTGCTTTAATGGGGTGGGTTGAATGGTTGAAAGAGCATCCTGAAAAATTAGAAGAAATACTTCCAGAGATAGAGCTAGATATTCAAAGATTAGAGCAAGTAAGTAGACGGTTTAGTAATATGGGCTCTAAATCTGATTTTGAAGAGTTTGATCTATCTATGAGGCTAGAACGAATTTTAGAGTATTTAAATAAACGTTTACCATCCCTTGGTAAAAAAGTAGATTTATTAAATGATATTGAGCCAGGAATTAAAATTAAAGGTAATGGATCTTTACTAGCATGGTCAATTGAAAATATTATTCGCAATGGAATTGATGCAATTGATAGAAATAATGGCAAGATAACTGTGAGATTAAAAAAAGAAAATAATAATATTAAAATTCAAATCCACGATAATGGTATAGGTATACCTAAAAAACATTGGAAAAATATTTTCAGACCAGGTTTTAGTACAAAAAAAACTGGGTGGGGTTTAGGCTTATCTCTTTGCTCCCGAATAGTTGAGGATATTCATAATGGTCATTTAAGCGTAGTTAGTTCTTCCGTTGAGGAAGGAACTATTATTGAAATCAGTCTTTAATCATTTAAACAAAAACTGTAATTTTGAACATAAATAAGTAAAGGAAAACTGTGGAAATTTTATACGCACAAGAAGTACAAGGTGGTGGTTTTGCTGCTTTTATCCCATTTGTCGTGATAATGTTTATCATTTATTTTTTAATGATAAGACCCCAAACAAAAAGACAAAAAGAAAAAGAGACTATGCGCACCGAATTAAAAAAAGGTGATAGAGTTATAACAATGGGTGGGATTTACGGTACGATTCAGGGTTTTAAAGAAAAAAACCGATTGATAGTCTTAAAGATTGATAACAATGTAAATATAGTCCTTAATAGAACCGCCATTGTGGGTCTTGCTAGCTCTATTAAAGATCAAGAGTTAGAGCAGGATTAATGTCGGTTCTTGATATTGTCCATTATGGTAACCCTGTACTTAGAAAAGTTTGTAAACCCGTTAATAAATTTGATAATATAAATAACATTATTAATGATATGTTTGAATCTATGTATGAAGCTGATGGAATAGGTCTTGCTGCAAATCAGATCGGAATTAATATGCACATTTTTATTATTGATATTTCTCATACGGATGAAACAGATGACACTCACATTTTCATTAACAGTAAAATAATTGCATTCGAAAATGAAAAAGATATTTTTCAAGAAGGCTGTTTATCATTGCCGGGTATTGCTCTGGATATTTTACGGCCAAAAAAAATAATTTTAAAATATCAAACACCTGATAAAATATGGCATGAAAATAAATTTGAAGGACTTTTAGGCCGTGCAATTCAGCACGAGATAGATCACCTGAATGGTGTATTTATTGTTGACAGAGTGACTGAATTAGAGCGTATAAAATATAAAGCTGAACTAAAGTCTTTAGAAAAAGAGTCAAAAGATAAGATGGGAAAAGTCACTGAAAAAAAAGGATTTCTCCTTTAAGAATTTTAAAATAATGTTTTTAAGCTTTTAAAAATGCGTATTATCTTTATGGGGAATCCACAATTCTCTATTCCAATTCTTGAAAAACTAATTAGTTCCGATATTGAAGTTGTAGCTGTTGTTTCAAATCCTCCAAAACGGATAGGTAGAGGAAAAAAAATGATGCCAACACCTGTTGGGAAATACGCCCAAGAGAATAATTTAGCCTTAATTCAACCACTCTCATTAAAATCTGAAGTATTTCAAGATAAATTAAAAAAAATGTCCCCTGATTTATTGGTCGTTGTTGCATATAAAATCCTACCTGATGCAATAATTAGTATTCCTAAATATGGTGCTATAAATTTACATACTTCACTGTTACCAAAATATCGAGGTGCTGCACCTTTGCAATGGGCACTTATGAATGGAGATAAATTTACAGGTATAACAATATTCAGAATCACCACTTCAGTTGATACTGGAGATATTTTGATGAAGAAAAAATTTCCAATTTACGAAAATGATAATATGTTTACATTAGGAATGAGATTATGTGAAAATGGTGCTATTTTAATTTTAGAAGTTATTCGTAAGATTAAGAATCAAGATATTATTGGTAAGCCTCAGAATAATTTTTTGGTAACCTCTGCACCTAAGATAACAAAAGAAATGACTATTATAGATTGGTCTTGGCCTTCAATAAAAATTTATAATTGGATAAGAGGCCTCACTCCATTTCCTGGTATGTTTACTAAACATAATAAACAAAGGTTAAGAATTTATAAGGCAAGTTTAGTCATGGGGAATACGAAAAAAAATGGTGAGGTCGTTGTAGTAGATTCAAATCAATTAATTATTTCAACTGGAAATGGACTATTATCTCTTCTTGAAGTTCAATTAGAAGGCAAAAAAAAAATGAGTATCAAAGATTTTTTAAATGGAGTTTCAATAATTAAGGGATCAATATTAGGGTAATGGAAGAAGATGCAAGAACTCTTTCACTCGTTATTCTTAATCAATTTGAGAGTTCTCAAAATCAACTTGGGAAAATTCAAAATGATTTTTTTTCAAAAAAAAAATATTTAATAAAAACAAAAGCTCGAGCAAAAATATTAACGAATGAAATTATAAGATTAAAAGGGCGGATTGATTATTTAATAGAACAAATCTCAGGTAAAAAAAATAGAAATTTTAATAAAAACTTGTTGTCAATTTTACGAATAGGGTTTTATGAAATATTATATGACCATAATATTCCTGACTATGCTGCTGTAAGTAGTGCGGTAGACTTAACTAAAAGTAAACTTAACAGAAAGGCATCTGGATTAACCAATGCTGTGCTTAGAAAACTTATTCGAAAAAAAGAATCAAGTCAAGAATGGGAAGAAAATTATAAAAAAGATCCTAGATGGAATTCATTCCCTCTATGGATACAGTCACGTTGGTTGAAGCAGTCTTCTTCAGAAAAATATTTAAAATTAATCACAGCATTTAATAAAGCTCCAAAAACATTTGTACGTAATGATAGTGGTAAAACAAATACTCAATTAAAAGAAATTTTAGATCTAGATGAAATAGAATCAGAAATATTTAACCCTTTTTTTTTGAAAATTAAAAAAGGGACAAGAAAAATTTTAAATCACGATTTATTTCAGTCAGGGAAAATTTCAATTCAAGATCCATCATCGTATGGTATTGTTCAATGTCTAGGGCTCAAAAAAAACGACATAGTTTTAGATGTTTGTGCTGCACCAGGGACTAAATCCTTAGCTATGTCATTTTTAGTTGGTGAAAGCGGCAAAGTTTTTTCATCGGATAGTGATACCTCGAGGGTTGAATTAGGGGTAAAAGATTTAAAAAGAAATAAATTAAATAATATATTTTGGTTAACAAAAGATGCTACAAAAGATAGATATCCATTAGTAGATAATATTTTAATCGACGCCCCTTGTTCAGGTACTGGTGTTATGAGGAGAAAAGCCGATATAAAATGGAGAAGAAAAGAATTAGATATTGATTTTTTTTCTAAACTACAATTTAAAATTATTTCTCATATGTCTCAATTTTTAAAACCTGGAGGTATTTTAGTTTATGGAACTTGTTCTATTGAATATTTAGAGAATTGGTACGTTGTTGAACAGTTCCTTAAGTTAAATAACAACTTTAGTCTAATATCTTTACCTACGAATATTAATACTACATGGATTGATAAAAGAGGATGTCTCGACACTATAACAGATATTCATGAAGTTGATGGAATGTTTGCAGCAAGGATTAAGAAAAATGATTAAAAAGTACCTATTATATTCATTAGTTTTCATAACCACCTCTTTCTTAGTCATATTATTATTTGATTCTATAATTATGCCTTTCTATGTCCGAATGGATGATGGACGTTATATGGTCAATGTGACTGATAAAAATATTGAGTATGGAAGAAAAATTTTAGAATCTGAAGGCTATAAAACTTTGATAGGAGACACACTCTTTACAGCCAAATTTGAACAGGGTACAATTGTAGATCAATACCCAACTCCAAATACACGAGTAAAAAAAGGTCGAACAGTAAGACTGAAAATTTCACACCCCGAAAAAATGGTCTCCGTACCAGATCTAATCGGTCGCTCCATAAGAAGTGCTGACCTTATTATAAATCAACTGGGACTAGAAATTGATACAGTATACCAAGAATACAATTCAGATGTTCCCTCAGGGAATGTTACCTGGCAGTATCCTAAAAGTGGAGATATGTTAAATAAAGGAATGGGACTACACCTAACAATTAGTTTAGGCGTCCCACCAAATTTTTTCCAAGTACCTAATTTATTTGGTTTAAGTAAGAAAAAAGCAATCATAGATATTAAAAAAGCTGGATTTACTTTAGGTAAAATATTTTATAGACAAAATGAAGATTTAATACCATACACAGTATTAGATCAATCCATAACGGCTGAAACTATTTTAGAAACTTCTTCAAAGATAGATCTGACTGTAAGTGTTCTAGATATGCAGGATATTTTTAATCAAATAATAGATAAGTGAATAGAATACCATCAAATGAAATAAACCGTAAGATTATTCATTTTTCTTCTATTTTAATTCCAGCTAGTTATTTGTGGTTTATAAAAGATCAATATGCAATGATTCTTTTACTTAGTGGGTTAACTATTTTGGCACTAAGTCTTGAACTTCTACGAAATAAATTAAATTTTGTAAACAGTCTATTTAACAATATCTTTTTTAAGATGCTTCGAAAAAATGAGCAGCTTGGTAAGCTTACTGGAGCGACATGGATGCTAATAAGCAGCCTTATAATAACCGTGTTTTTTCCAATCTATATCGTTGTCCCAGCATTAATTTATCTTTCCGTAGGAGATAGTTTTGCTGCAATAATTGGGAAAGCATACCCATATGGTAAACTTGGGAAAAAATCAATTACTGGCACAATATCGGGTTTTATATTCTCTTCAATATTCGCATTATTAGTTAATGTAACTTTACCCGCTCATATTATTATACTTGGTTCTCTCATAGCTATGATTGTTGAAGCTAGTCCAATAAAATTAAATGATAACCTAACAATACCTATTATCTCAGCACTTTCTATGAAATTAAGTTTATCTCTTTTATGACATTTTTAAGTCCAACAAATCTATGGCTGTTAACATTTTTAACTATCCCAATAGCTATACACTTTCTAAATCGTTCTAAAAATCAAGAGGTTAAATTCAGCTCAATAAAATTAATTCTAGGACTTAAAACAACGGCATTGCGTAGAGTAGAATTACAAAAGCTGATCCTTTTAATTCTCAGGATTTTAGGAATTATTTGTTTAGTATTAGTGTTTTCACAACCAGTTACAAAAGGTTTTTTACCAGGTTGGATAGCGGCAGAACAAGAAGCTCGCTTATTTATTATTATTGATAATTCTGCAAGTATGTCAGCCAAAGAGAATGGTAAAACTTTTTTAGAACAATCAAAAAATGAAGCGGTTGCTTTATTACCTCATTTTAAAAAGGATGCATTAATTTCTATTGTCCAAACCTGTCCACCCAGAACAATTTTTAAAGGCTATTCAAATGATCCTAGCTTAAAAAAAACTGTTAAGTCAATATCTCAAACATCTTCTTACGATGATATTTGGAATAACATCATTATCTTTTTAAACAATAAATTAATATTTGAACCTATTAAAGAGTGCGTTGTTTTTAGTGATTTAATGCACAGTCCGGATTCTTTATTTAAAGAATCGATTGATAATTATAATGACTGGAAATTTTATTTTATTCAACCACCTGAATTAAAAAATAATGTAACAATTAAAAATGTAATTTTTGAAAATAGAATAAATACTTTAAACCAATTAACCAAAGTGAATGCTCGCATTCAGAATAATGGAGTTTCACCAGAAGAAAATTTTCCAGTTGAATTATTATTTAATGATCAAAGAGTCGGTCAGGTTATTTCAGAATTTTCTTCAGGCAAAGAAAAAGATTTTCTATTTCAAGCTTATCCGACCAAAGAAGGAGTTATGCAAAGCAGGGTAACCATACCATCGGATAGCTATTCATTCGATAATATATGGCATCACACAACACCTGTAATGAGTCAAATTAATTGTGGAATAATTGGCGCAAATAAAGAAGATATTCGGATATTGGAAATGATTCTAAAATCGATAGATCCATATGATGAGTTTCTTAAAATTGAATCAAGGATTCAACCTAACTTAAATCGTCTTTTTTTAGATGATCTAGATATGATTTTTATTCATAACTCATCAGGTATGTCTAAAGAAAGTGTAGCTGATTTAGAAAAATTCCTAAAAAATGGTGGAGGGCTTATTTGGTTTGATGGAAACGAAAAATTAAACTCACAACATGAAGATTTATATAAAATGATAGATTTTCCAAACCCACTTTCAAAAATGAGTGCTGGGCAAGGATTCTTTTCCACAAAGATTATTAATAAAGAATCTGAGTTAATTAAAAATATACAGGTTAGAAATATTAATGCTGAACTTCCCCAAGTCTTTAATTACATTAAAACAAAAACAAACGATCAGCATGTAATTCATTGGGAATTAAATAATGGTGACCCACTATTACTTGAATTCTCAAAAGGAAGAGGAGATATTTTTTATTTTACAACTATTTTAGATTTGCAATGGAATGACTTACCAATAAGAGGAATAATAATACCGCTTATTTACAAGCTTTTAATTTTAACAGGCACCGATGAAATAAATACTGCTTCAGTACTAATTGATAATCCTAAATGGATCCCTTTGCGTGAGAGTAAATTAGGAAATAAGTTGGAAGTGATTTCTCCATCGGGGCAAAAACAAATCATAGTTCCAGACTATGATCTTGAAGGTGTCTCAATTACAAATACAAATGAGCTTGGGATATATAAAGTTTTTTCAAACGGTGAGCACCTAACATCTTTTCCAACTCGTCTCCATCCGGCTGAGTATCTAAGTCAAAAGATATCTCAATCAGATTTAGATGGAATTATTTCAGAAAATCAATCAAAATGGTTAGATATGAATAGAGACCTTGCACAGCTATTTGCGGAAGTACGTCATGGTAAAACGCTATGGAAATTTTTCTTATGTTTTGCGATTTTTTTCTTCTTATTGGAAACTCTTCTTGGTATTCCCCAAACAAAAAATCTTAAATAATTGATATAATATGTTAGAAAATGAAGCTATCTCACTTGAAAAAGAAAAGGTTCTTATTATAGGTACAATTAGACCTGGGATGAATGAGAGAACAGTTAATGAATACCTTGATGAATTAGAATTACTAGTGGATACTGCTGGTGCTAATGTTTCTGGTCGAATAATACAGAAAATTTCTAAGATTAATGCCTCAACCTTTATTGGTAAAGGAAAAGCTAATCAATTAATTAATCAAGCAACTGATCTTGGAGTTAAAATACTCGTCTTTGATGACGAGCTGACACCAGCACAAATTAAAAACTATCATAAGATTTCAGATAATCTAAAAGTTTTAGACCGAAGTGGATTAATCTTAGATATTTTTAAAAGGCATGCAAGATCAAAAGAATCTACAACGCAAGTAGAACTAGCTTATTTAGAATATCTATTACCTCGTCTAACAAGGCAGTGGACTCATTTAGAGCGTCAAATGGGAGGTATTGGAACAAGAGCTGGAATGGGTGAAACTCAGATTGAAGTAGATCGTAGACTAATTCGAACAAAAATCACAAAGTTGAAGAAAGACCTAGTAAGAATTGAAAAAGAGAGAGAAATCAAAAGTATGCGTAGAAAATCTGAATTTAGAGTTTCTTTAGTTGGGTATACAAATGCAGGTAAGTCAACTCTTTTTAAAGCATTAACGGGTTCAGAGGTCTTTATTAAAAATCAACTATTTGCTACTTTAGATACAACGGTTAGGCATTTATCCTTTGATTCCTCTCATTCTGTTCTTCTTAGTGATACTGTAGGTTTTATTAGAAAGCTTCCACATAACCTAGTAGCATCTTTTAAAAGCACTTTAAAAGAAGTTGTTGAATCTGATTTGATTTTGATGGTGTTAGATATATCATCTGAGCAAATAAAAGACCATTCAGTTGTAATTCAAGATGTCTTAAAAAGTATTGGTGCTGATAAAATTCCAATCATAAATGTCTTGAATAAAGTTGATCTGATATCTGAAAATGCAATGATAGAAAAGATAAAAAAAGAATTTAGTGATTCGATTATAATATCCGCTCAAAGACACTTAAGACTATCTCAACTTAAAGGTCAAATAATAAAAAGAATGGAAGAGAACTATCAAACATTAGATGTTGAATTATCTTATTCACAAGGTAAAATGATAGCTAAAATTAAAAACACTCTAGAAGTACTTGAAGAAACGTATGAGGAAAATATTGTCAAAATGAAAATCAGAGGGAATAGGTCAATAATAAAAGAGTTCTCGAGCAAGTTAAATTCTTTTGAATAACGGGTAAATTGTTTTTTTGGGATCATTCTTTGTTTATTGAATGAAGGGAACCTCTCAAATACAGCAAACTTCCTTGATCCTAATTTTTGGAAAGGCCTGTTTTTTGCATCTGAAGTACAGCTCCCAATTATTGATTATAGATCCAAAAAAATGCAGAACCTACCCGTTAATTTTTTTTATTTAATATAGAACTATTAAAAATATACAGAAAAATATAGAGGAGCTACTTCTTTATAATTTAAGTTGATCTTCTGAATTCGCAATTACTACTGCAACGGAAGCATCCCCTGTCACATTGATAGTAGTTCGAATCATATCTAAAATCCTATCAACACCTAGAATTAATGCAATCCCAGCACTAGGGACATTAATTGACTCAAGAATAATGACTAACATTATTATTCCAGCACCAGGAACAGCAGCAGTTCCAATTGATGCTAAGACTGTTGTCATAATTATCGTTAACTGTTGATTTAAGCCTAGAGACATGTTCATGGTTTGTGCAATGAAAACGGCAGCGACAGCTTGGTAAAGTGCAGTCCCATCCATATTTATAGTTGCACCTAAAGGTAAAACAAAGGAAGAAACTTCCTCTGAGACTCCTAGCTCTTCTTCACACCTTTCCATAGTAACTGGGAGTGTTGCACCACTTGAACTAGTAGAGAATGCAAGTAGTTGAGCGGGAGCAATACCTTTATAGAATTTTTTTAATGGCATTTTTGTAAAAACTTTAATTAAACCATTGTATGTAATTGCGGCATGAGCAACTAATCCTACTATCACAGCAAACATATAATATGCTAACGCATTTAAGAGTTCTAATATTTGAGCCGGGTTATCACCAGCTATTTTATTTATTGTTTGCGCAATTAATGCAAAGACACCCAAAGGGGCCATTATCATTATTAAATCAACGAGCTTAATAACAACATCCGATAAACTCTCAAAAAAGTCTTTAATAGGCTTACCCTTCTTTTTTGGAATTTGAATTAATCCAACTCCAATGAAAATGGCAATAAATACAATTTGGAGCATATTCCTGTTATTGGATGCTGCAAAAAAGAAATTTCCAGGTACCATATCAATAATTGGTTGTAATGGACCTCTATCTTTGACTTCTTGTACATTATCCGACTTTTTACTTGCGGCTTCATTATAAATTTTTTGAAGATTCTCTTTCATCTCGGTTGGAATCTTATCACCTGGTTTAAGCGTATTAACAGAAATAAGACCTATAGTAACTGCTATAGCTGTTGTGAAAATATAGATACCAATAGTTCGACCACCAATTCGACTTAATTTATTTAAGTCTGATAGTGATGCGACTCCAGTCACCAAGGATGAGAGGACCAATGGAACAGCAATAAGCTTTAGTAAATTGATAAAAATTGTTCCAAATGGTGCTATCCAATTATCCGTAAAATTACCCCATCCAAGTTTAGTTGCTAAGATTCCATAGAATAAACCTAAGATGAGGCCAATAATTATTTGCCAATGTAGCGCTAACTTTTTCATAGTCATTTATCTCCCAATGTTTTTATAATAAAAAGCCCTCATTTTTTATTGCTCTAGAATTTTTAGAATTGTGTTTAAGTTTGTAGTCGGACGCTTACAAGTGAAATTTTCACAAAGGTAATAAGTTGGTTTATTATCCATCATGACATGATTTTTGGTCCATGGAGCAATCTCCCCAAGTTTATTAGGTTTTGATATATCCTTTAGTATAATTATTTTATTTGGGTAGTACCGAGTGTTAATTTTTTTCAAAATATCCTTCATATTTGATTTTTTACTATCTGCTACTATAACAAGTTCAATGGGATCTTTGAAATCAAATAAAAAACCTGTTATCATATGTGCAAATCCAGTAGGTGATTTTTTTGCTTGCTCTGTAAATGCTCTGAGTGTTCTATTCGCATGATTTTTCCATTTCAAGTCACCGGTCAATTTTCCAAGTCTAAAAAGATTGTTAACGGCAACTGAGTTACCCGATGGTATGGCACCATCATAGCTATCCTTTGCGCGAATAATTAACTTTTCAGCATTTTTACCACCAATAAAAAAACCACCGTTTTTATCTGAAAAATCTTCAATCATAATATTACTTAATTCTAAAGATTGTGTTAGATATTTTAAGTTCAGTGTCGCTTCATAAAGATTTAATAAACCCCAAACCATAAAAGAATAATCATCTATGTGCGAGGCTAGTCCTGATTCACCCATCCTATATCTTTTCATTAGGCGATCATTATTATCTATCAAGTTTTTTTCTACAAAGCCGGCAGCTTTTTCAGCAATTTCTAAGTATTTTGGTTCATCTAATATTTGTCCTCCAAGTGAGAATGCTGCAATCATTAGTCCATTCCAATCCGTTAATATTTTATCATCCTTAAGAGGGTGAACTCGTTTTTCACGGGATTTGAAAAGCTTCTTTTGAGAACTAGCTAAAGTTTTCTTTAGTTCACTTTCTTTAACATCAAACTTTTTAGCAAGATCCTTTATTGGTCTTGATAAATAAGGGATGTTTTTACCATTGGATTGACCTGTGGATTCATCAAAGAAGTTTCCATTTTTTTGAAAACCAAAAACTTTTGCTACTAATGATCCATCATTTTCACCTAGTATACCAATAAGCTCTTCTTCTGTCCAAATATAAAAAGTTCCTTCTTCGCCTTCACTATCCGCATCCTCAGCAGAATAAAATCCACCTTCAGGGTGAGTCATATCTCTGACTACATATTCAAATATTTCTTTAGCAACAGTGGCATATTCATCTTTTTTTGTTTTTTGATATGCTTCGAGGTAGGCTATTGCAAGCATTGCTTGGTCATAAAGCATTTTTTCAAAATGCGGCAAGAACCATTGCTTGTCGGTAGAATAACGATGAAATCCAAGACCAATGTGATCAAAAACACCTCCTTGACGCATATATCGTAAAGTAGTCTCAACCATTTTTAAGGAGGTTGGGTCTTCGTAATAATGACTAAATCGGAGCAAAAATATTAGGTTGTGAGGTGATGGAAATTTTGGAGCTTTTCCAAAACCTCCATAATCAGGATCAAACCGACTAGCGTAACTACTAAAGGAATCTTTTATAATTACCTCATCCCAGTCATCTCCTTGTGTACTTGTATTGATCTGAATCAAATAATTTTTAACTTTTTCAATTGATTGTTGAATTTCATTTTGTTTTGTATTCCAAGCGTTAGATAAACTTGGAATTAATTGAAGCATTCCAGGCCTTTTTCCTTGACCTTCTTTTGGGAAATAAGTTCCGGAAAAAAAAGGCTCTTTGTCGGGAGTCATTATAATGGTTAGAGGCCATCCGCCTCGACCTGTCATTGCTTGGCATACAGACATATATAGGTGGTCTATCTCAGGCATCTCTTCTCGGTCAACCTTTATATTAATAAAATGTTCATTCATCTGTTCTGCAACTAATGAGTCCTCGAAAGATTCATGCTCCATAACATGACACCAATGGCATGTTGAGTAACCAATAGAAAGAAAAATTGGTTTATTTTCAGTTTTTGCTTTTAAAAATGCTTCTTCACTCCAGGGGTACCAATCTACTGGGTTTGATGCATGTTGGAGTAAGTAAGGGCTTTGAGACTCCGCTAGTTTGTTTTGATGTTTATTTTTCTTTGCCATAGTTTTTCCATTACAATTATATAGAATATTAATTGTGATAATAATTAGAATTAATTTTTTCATAGATTATGATTAGAACTATGGAAACTTAGACTCATTTAAATTAGAATAAATATAAAAAAGGACTATTTGTGTCGAAAATCTTAGTAAAAATAATTTTTATGATTTTATTCTCATTAGCAATGATTAGTGGTCAAAAAATAATAATTTGTGATTATTGTGCTAAAAAAATAACTGCTAAATATTTTCTTACAGGTAAGAATTCGTATCATAACATTTGTTATGAAAAATCAGTTCAAATCAAGTGTGGACATTGTCATGAAAAAATTTTAAAAGATTACGTAACCTACGAAAATATAAATTATCATAATATTTGCTACGAAAAATTCATTCAATTAAAGTGTGATTTTTGCTTTTTAGTTATCGAAAACTCTTATTCATTTGAAAAAGATAAAAAATATCATAAAAAATGTTTTGTAAATAATATTTTGGATAAATGTGATATTTGTTTGAAACCTCTTGAAGGAAAATTTATTGTTGATTATTGGGATAATAAATATCACGAAAAGCATCAAATTGAGATGCCTGTTTGTGATAGCTGTAGTCGAATAGTCTCACAGGAATTGACAGGAGGAGGATATTTAATAAATAAAAAACGTAGTATCTGCTCTCTTTGTATTAGAATGGTCGTTAATAAAAAAAATCAGATTCCTAATTTATCAGAAGAAGTCCGGAACTCTCTTGAATTAAATGGGCTAATAAATCTTCCTAAAGTAGTTCCTATCTCACTTGTTGATAGTAAAAATGAACTAATCAAATTATCAAAAAATAAATTGGGAAATATTAAAGGCTACACACATTATAATAAAACTACTTTAGGTGGTGTGACAATAAAAGAAGACTTTCATATTTATATATTGTCTAATCTACACTCTACTGCTTTCAAAGCTGTTCTTGCGCATGAATATTTACATGTTTATTTATTTATGAATAATTATTACCTTAATTCAGATATTACAGAAGGTTTTTGCAACCTCGGGTCCCAATTAATATTTCAGAATATAGATACAGAATTATCTAAGTATTATTTAAAATCTATGTATCAAAATAATGACCCAGATTACGGTAAAGGCTTTATAAAAATGAATTCGATCTTAGAAAGAACAGGCTGGAAGAAACTTTTAGATGAATTAATGTATATCAACTAGGGTAACCAATTAAATAATATGACATATTTTATAAGTATCATGATCTACCTGATGGCTTTAATAGCCGTAGGGATTTATAAAATTGGTTCTATCAAAAACAGTGAAGATTTCATGGTTGCGGGAAGAACTCTTCCATGGTACATACTCGTTGGTACTCTATTAGCGACTTGGATGGGTAGTGGCTCTCTTTTTAGTGGAGCCGGTTTAGGGTATAGGAATGGACCAGCTGGTTTGTGGTCTAGTGCTGGAGCATGGCTAGGTATTGCTTTAATCTATTTTATTGCTAAACGTATTAGGAATTTTGGTAAAGTAACAGTTCCGGATATATTTTTAATTAGATATGGTCCAGCAGCATCTATTTTAGCAACAATAACAACAGTTATTGCTTACACTACAATAGTCTCTTACCAGTTTCGCGGTGGTGGGAAAGTACTTTCTTTAGTCTCTGATGGTTTAGTCAGTATGGAACAAGGTATCATTATCACCGCTGTTTTTGCAATTTCATATACTGTAATTGCTGGAATGTTTTCGGTTGTATATACTGATGTCGTTAATGGAATACTGATGATGATAGGAACAATTTTAGCCTTGATTTTCTTAGTTGATAAAGTAGGTGGTATAAGTGAAGTTTTTTCTGTTGCTGAAGCAGCTGGGAAATTGCAACTATTTGGAAATTGGTCATCTGAAAGGGTTGGGGATGTTTCTGGACCTGTTATCGCTATAAGTTTTTTTGTACCTACAATGTTATTATTAATGGGTGATGCAAATATGTATCAACGTATTTTTAGCGCTAAAGATGGTGGGTCAGCAAAAAAAGCGGTTCTTTTCTGGATCATTGGAGTAATCGTTTTAGAGAGCGCTATATCAATGTTAGGTTTAACAGGTTACGTTGCTGTGACTAAAGAAATAATACCTGATTTAGTTGCTCAAGAACAATCTTCTTTATTAAACCATACAGAGATAACAATGTTAGAAGCAAAGCAAGCAGCGAGTGAATCAATTATTCCAGCTATAGCAAAGTTTGCAGGGCTCCCAATGCTTTTAGGCTTACTTCTTGTCTCAACAATGATGGCAATTATTGTTTCCACAGCTGATTCATTTTTACTAATCCCTGCGACGAACCTTACAAGGGATGTATATTTACGTTATCTCAATCAAAATGCGAGTGAAAAAAACATATTATTGATTAGCCGTACTCTTGTTTTATTCC
>Ga0209632_10000650_pt1 | contig 35905 bp, 30 predicted proteins | sample COG_10_FD_184754 | JGI IMG/M metagenome (GOLD analysis project Ga0209632, IMG submission 184754) | Pelagic Microbial community sample from North Sea - COGITO 998_met_10 (SPAdes) (version 2) | ecosystem: Environmental > Aquatic > Marine > Neritic zone/Coastal water | place: Helgoland, sampling... | reverse complement strand
AGTTGAAAAATGGAGTAACGCCAAACAAAAATGGGTTATTAAACGCGAAATAGTTCAAGTGCCTTATAAAGTAAATGAATTTGTTAAAGCACATAGTGAAGGTAATTATATTATTACAGTAAAAGGACATGCATTTGCTCTTATAGATGGTGTAATAAAAGGTAATTGGAGAGATGATAAGCGTCTAACACGTAAAGTAAATAGTGCTTATAAAGTAAGTTAAAGTAATACACAGGAGGCTTGGCTTCCCGGGATAGGGTTCGTATATTTAGGTGTTCGAATGGTTCGAGCGATTAAAATTAATTTAAAATAAAGGTTATGTTTAATAGACAAAATGTTAAAGAGTTTAGAAGTGATTTTCAATTAGCAGTTGCTAAATTAGAAGAACAGTATGGTTGTAATATTTCATTAGGTACTATCAGTTTTGATGGAAGTGAGTTAAGATCTAAAATGACAGCTCGAAAAGGAGAAAAGGTAGTAAAAGTAACTAAAGATGATTTCCAAATTGGAGATGTGGTTGGAATTAACCATAAAAAAGTTAATCCTAAAGATCAATTTAGAATTTACAAAATTAATTCTAAAAATATTGGAGTTGAAAAGCTTAATCCAGGTAATGGTAGAGTAGGAGCACAAATGAGAGTTTCACCAAGTTTATTGTTTAAAAAATAATTGAAGGTAATGCACGGGAAGCTTGGCTTCCCAGGCTATCCTTCGTATATTCAAGTATATTAATAATTAAATAAATCAAAGTTATGTTAAATTACGAAAGTCAAGAGTTTAAGAGTTTAGAAGAGTTAAGAGAAATCGCTCCAAGTATTTTTACCCAAGTTGGTTCCGAAAATACAAGTGATAAGTACACCCACATTCCAACTGATCAAGTGATCAAAGATATGGAGTTATTAGGTTGGGGAGTTGTTGATGCTAAAGAAGTTCAATCAAGAAAAGAGTCAACAAATGGTTTTCAAAAGCATTTAGTTGTTTTTAGAAATAATGATGTTGTTATTAATGGTGAAGATGGTGATACTGTTTACCCACAAGTATTACTTACAAATTCTCATGATGGTAAAAATTCATTCCAATTTACAGCTGGATTGTTTAGAATGATTTGTGAAAATGGTTTAGTTGTAGCTACAGATACATTTGAGGATGTAAAAATCCGTCATATGGGTTATGATTTTTCAACTTTACAAGATACTATTAAAGAGATGGTTGAAAGATTACCTTTAACTGTTGAAGCAATGAATAAGATGAAAGAAGTTGAATTACAAGAAGAGCAAATGTTTAATCTTGCTAAATCGTTTCTAGATATTAGAGTAGAAGGTACGGAAAATACCTTTGATGATCAAGCAATTGAGGAAGTTTTAGAAGCTCAACGTAAAGCAGATGAAGGAAATATGCTTTGGGAAGTATTTAATAGAGTTCAAGAAAATATTATTGAAGGAAATTTCGAATACATTACAAAAACAGGAAAAAAACGTCAAGCTCGAGTTATTAAGAATTTTAAACAAGATCAAGACGTAAATAAAAAAATGTTTAGTAAAGCATTAGAATTAGTGGCATAATGAGAAAATTAATTTATATATTGGTAATAAGTTTCTTCTGGGCATGTAGCCCGGAGGAGCTTATTAAACCATATCCTTGTATAGATGGTAGTTGTGGAGTTATTTTTGAAATTGATACTTTAGTATCACCTAACACATACCAGGACGCTAATGGTTATTGGCATGTTAAATATTATGGTTTAAATTATTTTACTATTAAAGGAGAATTGGATTTATTAGACCCTGAGTATGTTATAAATGGGGTTCCATTGATTGAAACTTCATTTGATTCAGATTATTGGATAGCCATTGATAGTATACGATTTACTTTACCTATATATTCAGTTTTAAGTTGGTTTACTAATGGGGATTACAATAACCCCATAAATGTTGGTGATATTACATATACTTTAAATGATCTTTCACAAAATCACCCACCCCTTAACATTGTGGGTTATCAGATACAAAAGAATTTTTGTTGGGAATGTCCTTATGCCGAAACCTTGTTAGGTACTTATAGTAAATATAATTATAATCCTAAACAACAGATATTTTTGGATAATGAGATGGTAGGTGATACTTTAAAAGTTATGACTAAAACTATATTTAATAATGATGTAGGATTTAGTGAGATTATTGAAAATGAGTTTAATATAATAATAGACTAATGAAAAGATTAACAGTTTTAGAAAGTAAACAGTTTATCCCGTTAAGAGAAAATTATGGAGATACCGGTATTGAAAACGCAGCTTTTTTTACCATCACCCCAAGTGAACGAGGTGAGGGATGGGAAGATGTAACGTATTATACCGAAAAAAAGTATGGGATTTATGCGGATCAAGGTGAAGGAGATCAATGGGTATATGTATTATCAAACCCATCATTACCTAAAGAATATCTAAAAATTGGATATACTAAATTAAAACCTGAAGAAAGAGCAACCCAAATATCATCTGCTACCGGTGTTCCTACACCATATAAAGTAGAATGGGCTTATAAATGTTTTAATGGTGAGATAGTAGAAAGAATGACTCATGAAAAATTAAAAGCATTTAGAGTTAATAATAGAAAAGAATTTTTTCACATTAGCTTGGAAGAGGCAAAAGATAATATTATATTAATCGGCAATAAATTTAAATAAATATGAAAGATTTAAAAATTAGTAAAACCCATATTCAACCTATAATTGATTGGTGTTATTATGGAAATAATTTGGAGTTTAATACACCTGTTTCAGGACATATAGGTCCAATTTGGGGGTTTCCAAAATTAAACGAAATGCCCTTAGATTTAACTCCAGTTCCCTTTCCTTATAGTGAACTAGCTGAGATAGAATATGAAATATTAAGTAAATATAGATTTGACAATTATTATAGGGAATGTAAATTTGGGACTATACTTTCATATTCACAAGAAGGACATCAAGTCCATGAACATCAAGACATAGCAATGATGGGTCAGGATTATGTTCATACTAGATTTAATGTTCTCATATCTAAACCTGAAGAAGGGGGTATGCCTATACTTGATGGTAAGGAATTAAAGGTTGAAGAATTACAAGTATGGATGTGTTTTGCAAGTGAATATCTTCACTCTACTACTAAAGTAGTTGGTAAAAAAGATAGAATTATGTTAAGTTTTGGTTATGATATTCACCGAGATGAATTAAAAGAATGGTTATAGTAATGCAAAATACAATTGATTTTCTTGTCAAGGATAATAGAATCAAAGAAGTGAATAAATTAATGGGAGATAATCTTCCATGGGAATCAAAAGAAACAGAAAACGAAGTTAAATATTATAAATTAAATTATGGAACAATCAGAAATTAATTATTTAAAATCAGAATTATTAGAAGATTTAATGGCCACAGTTAAAGTAATGGAAGAGGTATGGAAATACCATCCTGATAATAAGGATAAATCAGATGTTGTTGCTGAATATAAGGTATTAGAAAAAATTAAATTAGATATTGAGAGTGAATTAGATAATTTATAGTAATATCCAATATTTATAATGGAAATGATAGATAAAGACAGATTATTTGGTTTATTTGGTGGGGATGAAAATGTAGCTAAAGAAATATTGGATAGACCCGATACTTTTTTAGATACTGCCACGGCAAAATTAGGAATGTTTACTAAATTAATATATAACCATGAAGTTTTCCATAATAAACTTAAAAAATTTATGGAACAAGTAAAGGAAGATTATGATATGGAAGTAACAAAAAACGCCTCATCTTTTACTGTATATAATAGAGCATGGTTTTATATAAAGGATATTAATTTAAAAGATAGAAGTCATTTTGATGCTGTTGTGGGATATAAATATAAACCCTTATATGATTCATTAATTAAAGCTATATCTTATTTCGAAAAAGAAGAAGAATACGAGAAATGCGCTAAATTATTAAAGATACAAGAACTTAAAAGAAAAGTTAAAAATAATTAGGTTCCCCAAAATCCTGTTCGTAGATTTGTAATACAGGTTTAGGAAATAAAAGGGGATAAGAAGAATAGGAAAAAATAAGGCAACAAAATAATAATAGAAACAAGGGGGGGTAAGATAATACCCCGTTATTAAAATTAAAATTATGAGAAATAAAAATTTATTTGAAAAAAAGTTATTACAAATTTCTTCTGCTTTAGTCGATCTTAAACGTATGACTAGTGATCCAAGAGAAACAGTTCAAGGTTTTCATAAAAGAATTGAATCGGTAGAGGATAAAATTGAAGATTTACAATCAATGATTGAACAGGATAACACAATAAGTTAATTAAAAAAATAAACAGGTTATGAAATTATCAGCAGAAAAAATCCAAGCTAATTGGGTCGAATTTAACACTAACATTGAAACATATATTACTGGAGATCGTAAACAACGTTTACTTGATTTTTATAATAAATATGAAGACCGTATTATATTAATGCCAGCAGCTCATAAGAAAGAATATCACTCAGCATTCCCAGGTGGATACGTAGATCACGTTAATAGAGTAGTAAAAGCAGCTTTATCCATGTCCGCTGTATGGGAAGGATTTGGTTGTGATATGACGACATTTACCCAGGAAGAATTGGTATTTTCGGCAATTAACCATGACTTAGGTAAAATGGGATCTGATACTGAGGAAGCATATGTCCCTCAGACAGATAATTGGAGACGTGATAAATTAGGTGAAGATTATATGTTTAATAAGGCATTACCTTTCTCATCTGTCCCAGATCGTGGGTTATTTCTACTTCAGCAACATGATATTAAATACACTTTTAATGAAATGATTGCTATTCAGACACATGATGGTTTATATGATGCTGCTAATGAAAAATATCTCAAAGCATTCATGCCAGAACAAAAACCACGTACTTCTTTACCATTTATTTTACACCAAGCAGACATGATGGCTGCGCGTATTGAATTTGAAATTGAATGGTTACCAAAGTTCTCTAAGAATAGCGTGGTAGAGCCAAAGAAAAATTATACATTGGGTGGCAATAAAAAATCACCCATTAATTCTAAGGCACTTAAATCAATACAGAGCCCAGGATTAAAAAATATGTTAGATAGTTTATGATATTATATATAGCACTTAGTATTTTAGGGATTTTGGTCGTAGTCTTAGGATTTACGACCATTAACCTATTAAAGAAGAATGAGAAAATGTTAGATATAATAATTAATCAAAATAACTTTATCGGGGAATTTTCCAAACAACTAAATTCAGCTGATGAACGTCTACAAGAAATAGATACTAAAGGTACATTTAAAAGTGATGATGAAATAGGTTGGTTTTTTAAACAAATAAAGGTATTACAAACAAGTTTATCTCGATTTAAAATCGACTAATAAAACATATGGAACCTATAAAAAAGAAAAGAAGACCTAAGAGTAAAAACTACTTTACCCATGATACTGAATTAGCTATTGTAAGATACAATAACGAACCTGATTTTGAAGTTAGAAGTAATATATACGATAAAGAAATACATTACCCCTTCTTCAAACTCACCCAGAATATAATTCATACCTTTAAATTCTACCATACAGAAGTAGAAAATTTAGAACACCTCCAACACGAGATAATTGTTTTTTTATTATCTAAAATTCACCTATTTGACCCAACACGAGGAGCTAAAGCTTACTCGTATTTTGGTACGATAGTTAAACGTTGGTTAATCTTACATAACACTAAAAATTATAATAAAAAAATTAAAAAAGTACCTGTTGATGTATTAACTGGGGAAAACTCTACACACACATATAAAATGGGTGATGAGATTATAAAATCAGATTTAGATAATTATATTGATATATTTGTAGACCATGTTACAGCAAATATATTTAAATTATTTCCTAAAAAGAACGATGCACAGATAGCAGATGCCATCCTTGAGTTATTTAGAAAAAGGGAAACATTAGAAGTTTTTAATAAAAAAGCACTATACATATATATTCGTGAAATTATAGATGTAAAAACCCCTAAAATTACCAAAATAGCTGATAAACTTCATAGTATATTTAAGGAACAATATATATTCTATCTAGAAAATGGTTACGCTAGATTCTAAATCCTTCTTATATCCATATTTATAATAAAACAATATTATGGGAGCACTAGACAGCGTTGTATTTGGCAAAAAGAAATTTTCTGATATATTAAGTGAAATTTACGATAACCAAAAAACAAAACAACAACAAATTTCAGGATTAATTTCAGAATTAAAACCTCTTATTAGTGATATAGGTGATGCTACTTTAATTGTTCCACTTATTAAAGAATATATGGAAATTGGAGTTCGTAATGATGAACAACTAATTAAAATGGCCACTATTATACAACGGGTTGTAAATAATTCTTCAAGTGAGGAAGTAGGTGGAATTACTGAAGAAGAAAAGGCACAATTAATGGCTGAGTTAGATAAACTTACTGATAGCTATGAAGAAAAGAAAAATAAATAATGTTAAAAACTGGATTTTCAAAATTAGCATCTGCTTCATCACAGGCCTCTAGGAATAATTCCTCCTCTAATAATTTTTCTTCAAATGAAAATATTAGTACTGAATTCTTTCTAGCTAGAGTAATAGATATATCAATAAATTCAAACTCAGAATTATTTGAGAATACAGGTGAATGGGGAGGTATTGGTTCTATTAAATTCCAGAAATTAGATAAAGTTATAAATCCTTCTGTTAAATCTGAAGAAAATACTACTTTTGCTACTCCATTAAATTCTCAAATTAAAAGTTATCCTTTAGTAAATGAATTAGTTTTAATACTTAAAGGACCTGCAACTTCAAATGCACAAACCTCAGGAACATCTACTTATTATTATGTAAATTCTGTAGCTTTATGGAATAACCAACATGTTAATCCTTACCCTGATAATGTATTTACTAATACGGAAGTTGCTCCTCCTATGAATAAAAGTATATTTGATATATTAGCAGGTAGTACTAAAAAACAATCTGAAACAGTTACTCAAGTAAATTTAAATGGTAATAGTAAAGGAACATTTTCTGAAAAAGCAAATATCCATCCTATTTTACCATTTGCCGGTGATAATATATTTGAAGGTAGATTTGGTAACAGTATTAGATTAGGAAATACTTCTAAAACAGGAGGGAAACAAAATAATTGGTCTGAAACAGGAGAAAATGGAAGCCCTATTTCTATACTTAGAAATGGACAACCAATATCGGGTAGTTCTGAAGGGTATATTCCTGAAGTAGAAGATATAAACAAAGATTTAACTTCTATTTATTTAACTTCTACCCAAAAAATCCCAATTGAAGTAGCAACTTCTATAACAGCAGCAGGTGAGGCATCAACAGTACCCTTTTCTACAATAACTTCACCCCCTGTTAAATCCCCTAAATCATATAATCAACCTCAAATAATACTAAGTTCAGGTAGGTTATTATTTAACTCTATAAGTGATAGTATAATTTTATCTTCACATAAATCTATAGTAGCTGAATCTCGATTAGATGCAGGGTTAAAATCCCAAACTAGAAATGTAAATATAATAGCTGAAAAAGGTATAGTAAGAGTAGGTACTGAAATGGCAGACCAATCCGCGGTTAAAGGTGATGATTTTAATATACAATTTGATGCTCTATTAGTTCAATTAAAACTTCTATGTAAGGCACTAGAAAATGAACCTGCTCTTTCAATAGCAAAGGCACAAGCAACTTTAACATCAGGTAACATTGATACTATAAGGCAAGCTTTACCTAATTATTTATCTAAAAAAGTAAAAATAACATAGTATGGAAAGGAATGAAGATTTAGAAAATACCCTTCTAGACCTTGCTGGTCAATTTATACAAACAGATAAGGGAAAAGCATTAATTGCTAAGGCAGAAGCAGTAAAAGGGGATGTTGAAGCTTTTAAACAAAAATTAGATAATAACAAAGAATTATTTGATGAATTAAAAGAAAAATACAAACCAGTAATTTTAACTTTTACTACTAAAGGTAGAGTATTTGATGAACAGACTGGTGATCCCCTTGTTGGTGTTGAGGTACAACCTGAATTATTATTATACCCTATGATTGAAACTAGGGATGATGAGGGTAAAATAAAATATAAGCACGATAAAGATAGTAAAAAGAAAATAAAAACAGATGCCGAAGGTAGATATACTATAAGATTTGGTGTACCTGCTTTACCTAACTTAAATAATAAAATATTAGTTAAACCTATAGTACTATATCAAAAAGAAAAATATCTACCTGCTATCCAAACTCTAATTACAGGTGAAAATGAAGTATTACAAACACTTCCAATAAAATCTTTAATTAATCTAGATATCGCGGCGGAACAAGCTGCTCAAAAAATTAAAGAAGAAGTAGGCAACGCAGCAGAAAAAGCAGCGGATTTTGCTTTAGAAGCAGCAGAAAAAGCCTTAAATGTAATACAATCCCAAGTAATGAAAATGGCACTTGTATGTCAAACTAAGCTATTTCCCTTAGCTATATCCTTAATGATTGTATTTGGTATAGCAAAACGAGAGCAAGCATTACAAAGACAAGAAAAATGTCCTAATAATGCCCTATTAAAGGCTGCTATTAAACGTAGAAACTCTATTGTAAGACAAATTAACCAAATTTGGGGGGTTATAGCTGCTAATACAGCATTAGCGGCACTTATACTTTATTTAAGTATTCAATTTAAAATAGGAAAAATAAGCATAGGTTCTATTCCTTTACCTTTAGGTGCCCCTTTAGGAGTAGGTGTTCCTTATAATATAGTATCCAAATTACAAGGAATAGAAGACTTACTAAAAGACTTTGAAGATTTTAGTAAACAATTAAAAACAGCATTGATAATATCACTTGTATTTCTAATTATATCTTTAATTATTATACTAAAATATATGAAAACAGTAGATTTACTAATAAATAGATGTTCAGATGGTAGTATACCTATGGATGAAATCAATGCTGAACTTTTAGCATTATCTGATGCCGCTAAAGAAGATGGTAATGAAGAATTACAACTTGTAAATGGATTTAAATTATTAGTTGTACCCGTAATTTCAGAACAGCAGAGTGATGAACAAGGTGATTTATATAGAAGAAGAGCAATCGCCAAAAATGCAGATGGAGTTATTATCCTTGAGGGTGAACCTTCATTTAGTGCTGAGGATCAAATATTACTTGATGAACTCGCGTTTTACATTAAACAAAATAATTTAAAAGCATATTAATATAATATTTATAATAAAGTAACAGATATATGAAATTAAGTCAACTAAAAACAATCGTAAAGGAAGCCGTAAAAGAGGCAATCCAAGAAGAAATGAAAGATATTCTTATGGAAGCTGTACGTAGTTCTAAACAAACAGTTATCGAAACTAAATCACCTTCTCCTTTAACTGGGGTAGGAACACCTGGACCTATGAACCCAATAGCTCAAACTCCTATGCATGAAGATAAAAGGATGGAAATGAGAGAAAACATACAAAGTGTATTAGGATCTATGATGCCTGATGCTAATGGTAATATAAAAGCAACAACAAATAGTATGCCATTACAAATGGGTAGTATGGATACAACTAGCCCAAATGGTAGTTTACCCCAAGGTGAAGTAGATATGAGCCAAATAATGAGTTTAATGAAAGGTAAGATATAATATGGCGTTTGGAGCAATAAATAAATTCCCAAATGACACTAGACCCCGAGTAGGTATAGGTGTTAATATACCTTTTAACGAAGGTGGGGTATTTACTCCAAATTACACAACAGCAGAATCAATTAAGAATAATTTAATTAATTATTTTTTAACAAACCCAGGAGAAAGACCAGGTAATCCTAGATTTGGTGGGGGTTTAAGAGCATTTATATTTGAACAAATTACAAATAATAATTTAGAATATTTAAAAGAAGATGTTTCTAACAAAATAAAAGTTAAATTTCCTAATGTTGAAGTAGTTGAATTAAATGTTTTAGCAGCAACAGATAACAATGAAGTAACAATACAATTGTATTATAGAGTAACTAACACTTCTATTGAAGATGAACTCGTATTAAATTTCGCATAATGGCAATAAAAAGAAACATAAACTACATAAATAAAGAATTTTCGGAGTATAGGTCTCAATTAATTAATTACTCACAGACTTATTTCCCAACCACTTATACTGACTTTACGGAGACATCACCTGGTATGATGTTTATTGAACAAGCCGCTTATGTTAGTGATGTATTATCCTTTTATTTAGATAACCAAGTTCAAGAGAATTTTTTACAATATGCAAGACAAAATAGTAACTTATATGATTTAGCATATATGTGGGGTTATAAACCTAAGGCAACAGGTTTAGCAGAAACCACTATGGAATTCTACCAACAACTACCAGCTAAATTAGTAGATAATGAATATATACCTGATTATGATTACTCAGTAACAATTCCAGCCAATACTACTATAAGTACCCAAACAGGTACATCAATTAAGTTTTCTATAGAAGATCCAATTGATTTTTCAGTTTCATCCTCTTCGGACACAACGGAGGTATTTATTGCTCAAACAAATGCTGGTGTACCTTCATATTATCTACTCCAAAAAACTAGAAAAGCATTTTCAGGAACTATAACTACAGATAGTTTTACGTTTACTAACCCACAAGAATTTCAAACTGTAACTTTAACATCCCCTAATATTGCGGGTATTATAGATATATTTGATTCTGAGGGAAACAGATGGTATGAAGTAGATTATTTAGCCCAAGATTTAGTATACGATAGCTTAAAAAATACAAATGTAAATAGTCCTAATACTTTTGAGGATTCGGATGCACCATTTTTATTACAAACTAAAAACGTTCAAAATAGGTTTGCTACGAGATTTTTATCCCCCACAGAACTACAAATTCAATTTGGGTCAGGAAACCCAGCAGATACAACAGAAGATGTAATACCAAATTCTATGAATGTAGGTTTAGGTTTACCATTTGAGCAAGATAAACTTACAACAGCTTATAGCCCAACAAATTTTATATTTACAAATACTTATGGTGTTTCACCAACAAATACCACTTTAACAGTTAGGTATTATACGGGTGGTGGGGTTCAATCTAATGTATTATCAAATACGATTACTAATTTAGATAATAACAACATTACTTTTAATAAAAACAACTTAAACCAAGCAACTTCAAATTATATTTTTAACACTGTTGCCGCTAATAATAAAATAGCGGCGAGTGGGGGTCAAGATGGTGACACGATAGAAGAAATAAGACAAAACTCTATATCACAGTTTTCTACTCAATTAAGAAATGTAACTCAAGATGATTATTTAGTAAGAGCTTTAAGCATGCCCTCTAAATATGGTACTATATCAAAAGGATGGACACAAAAACCTAATGCTGATGATGGTAATACTACATTGGATTTATATGTATTATCCAATAATCTTAACAATAAATTAAATTTGGCATCGGATACACTGAAACAAAATTTAAGGACATATATAAACCAGTATAGAATGATCGGTGATACTATTAGTATTAAAGATGCATTCATTATTAATTTTGGGGTTTCATTTGAAGTGATAACTTATCCTAATTTTAATAGTAATGAAGTAATAGAAAGATGTATATCGGCTTTAAAAGATTATTTTTTAACTGATAAATGGCAAATAAACCAACCTATTATAGTACCTGATATTTACGTATTATTAGATACTTTAGATGGGGTACAAACTGTAAAAACAGTTAATATTGGTAACTTAGCAGGAACATCATCAGGATACTCACAATGGGCTTATGATATGAGTGGAGCAAATCAAAATGGAACAATATACCCATCATTAGACCCAAGTATATTTGAACTTAAATACCCAGACACAGACATACAAGGAAGGGTAGTAAACTTATAATTATGGCCATATATAAATTATTCCCAGAAAAAGATGCAGCTATATATAGTGCATATCCTGCTATGAATACAGGATTAGATCCTATATTAGAGGTAAACAATAAAGTAACAGATTTAAATCCTACAGCACAAGTAGCTAGGACATTAGTTAAATTTGATCAAAATGAAATAGTAAATGTTCTTGATAACATAGCAAAAGTTACAGCATCTGCAGGTGTTGTTTGGGATGTTGATTTAAATTTATATGTTGCTAAAGCATCCAATGTAACTATAGATTCTAACATTATTGTCGCACCTCTTTCGGGGTCATGGAATAATGGTACAGGTCAATATTTAGATAGTAACATTAATGGTACAGGGGTAAGTTGGAAATATACTGACTTTTCAGGTTCAAATGAATGGGTTACAGCTGGATGGGCTCCTTTAATTACAGGTTCCTTTTCAGGTAGTAATAATGCAGGTGGTGGAAATTGGTATACCGGCTCAGGTGGTTATCCAAATATCCCACAAGCTTTAACTTCATCACAAGAATTTAGTTTAAGAAGTAATAAAGATTTAAAAGTAGGTGTTAGACCTGCTGTTGAAGTATGGTATTCATCTTCACAAGATATAAATTCAGGATTAATTGAAATAGAAAACCAAGGATTTATAGTTAAATGGGATAATGAATTTGAATTCATTACCTCTAGTGCTATAACACCTCAATTAAGTTATTATTCTGTAGATACAAATACAATATATCCTCCTCAATTAGATATAAAATGGAGAGATTTTAATTATAATACAGGGACATTAGATGTAATTGATACACCAGATTTATTTGTTGCTTTAGATAATAATCCTGGAGTATTTTATAGTGAAAGTATTAATCAATTTAGATTAAATGTAAGACCTGAATTTCCCGTACGTACATTTAAAACAGGGTCTTTATACACAGTTAATAACGCTCTACCTTCAGAATCATATTATGCTATTAAAGATCTAGATACTAATGAATTCGTAGTGGACTTTGATAACCAATATACACAAATTAGTTGTGATGAAACTGGAAGTTTCTTCACTGTTTATATGAATGGTTTGGAACCCGAAAGATATTATAATATATTAATCCAAACTAATATTAAAGGTAATACAATAGTTATGGATGAAAATTATTACTTTAAAGTAGTTAATGGGTAAACAACATGGAGAGAATTAAAGAAAGAATAGATCTTGCAAAAGAAGTATATTCCAAAACGGGGTATCCTATAATAATTGATACCAACTTTAACGAGTTAGGTAATCTCTCTGTTAATGAGGAATTAGAAATAACAGTTACTGTTAATGAATTCTTTCAATATTATAATGATCTATTTTATGAAATCCCTGCTCTTGGAGATACTAATTCTCACCAATATCTAATAGAAACTAGTAAAGAATATATTGGATTTGAGGATACTAATAAGATAATTGAAGCCCTAAGAAAAGAAATTACCCAATTAAGAAGAGATTTATTACAATCACAAATAGAAAAAGCAGAAGCTTTATCGGGTACTAATTTAGGTTTAGATATAAACTCAATAGATGATGTAGAAATAAATTCAGATGATTATCGACAAATAGTAGATAGTGTTTCAGACGTAGGAGATAGTCCTGCTTCAAACACTACTAATACAACTATTGTAAGCAGTTCACCTGCAAATCCAACATCAACATCAACAAGCGGAGGATACTAATATGGAAGAAAAAAATAACATAACAATAGTTCAAGTAGACCCAACCACATTTGAATATCAAGAGTATTCGGAACAAGATAATAATCTAATAGAATCTAGAATATTAGATACAGATTTTACTTCATCAAGTGATTACATTGAATATTATATCTACGATAATTCGAAGAATTTGTTATTTCCTAATCAAGGAGAAGAAACAAGAATATATGACCAAAGAGAATATAGTGTAATAGAAGGAGATACTATACTATACCCAGCTCAAAATTTAGAAAATATTGGGTATGATAGTGGTACTTTTTATTCTACCTATAATTTTTATAAAAAAAGATTAACATCTGACCAATTTGCAAATTATTATATTTGTGAAATTAGCTCAGACAGAACAGAACTTAGGTTAAAAAGTTCAACAATACCCTCTGATTTAATAATATCATCTTCACAAGAGTTTATTGAATATAGAGAAAATGCTGATTATTTTGTAGATTTTTTCCTTAATTTTGGAAATGACCAACAAGCTATTGCTAATAATTTAAGATTAGATGTTGAAACAGAAGTAGAACCTTCAGTATTAATTAAATTATATGAACCTTTACCTCCTAATTTTACTTTAAAGTCTACATTATGGGTAGTAGAAGAAATATCTTCACCACAGGCATATAAAGTAACTTTCCCCGAGGAAGATTTTATACCTAATGACTTTCAATTAATAAAAGGACCAAATTATAGTATATCTGTAACCCAACAAACGGGGGAGGCGTCACAAAATTTTAATTATAATACTTTACTTAGTACAAATATAACAAGTTCATTTGACCAATTAAAAAACATATTAAATAGAAAAGAAATAAACATTAATGTAAACTATGAAGATTACAAAGAGTTTGTACATTTCTCTTCTGCACAGACAAGATTAGAAAATTTTTATTATAAAGTAGGGCTAATTCAATCCTCAAATACAAAAATAGGCAATTTACCTACTACTGATGGGTTATATAGCGCAAGTAAAGCAGAATTAACAACTTCAATTACTAAGGTAATTGAGGGTTTTGATGGATATGAGTATTTTATGTACTATAATAGTGGTTCACTTAAATCCTACCCAAAATCTAATACAGAACCCCCTTACATTCTAGAACCAACAACTAGTACAATAGTTAAAACCTGGTTAGGTAGTGCAGACCCTGAAAATAGTTATTATGGTGGTCAAGCTTTAAGAGCAAATGAATATGATGAAAATAACCAAGATTATCTATATAACTCAATACCAGAATACTTAAGATCAGACCCCAATAACGAAAAATATGAATTATTCGTTGATATGGTTGCTCAACAGTATGATAACACATGGTTATATACTAAAAATATTACCACTAGATTTGACGCGGATAACCGTTTAGATTATGGTATTTCTAAGGATTTAGTAGCAGATGCTATTAGAGATTTTGGTGTTAAATTGTATTCAAATAATTTTAATTCAAACGATTTATATACATCCTTTTTAGGACTTACCCCTTCAGGTAGTACATTCCCTTTCCCATATATGACGGGTTCAATTGGTGGCGCGGTTGCGACACCTTCTGGGTATGAGTACATAACTACCCAAATATCGGCATCGAATGATATAGTCCCATTGGATGATGTTAACAAGCGTTTATATAAACGAATTTACCATAATATACCATATTTACTTAAAACTAAGGGTACAGTAGCTGGTTTAAGAGCATTAATTACTTCATATGGTATCCCAGATACTATTTTAAGAATAAATGAATTTGGTGGTAAAGATAGAAATGATTTTCAAGATTGGGATTATAGTGAAAATGTTTATAATTATGCTTTCCATGCAGATGGAGGGGTTAATAGTTATATAACATCTTCTTTTGTATTAAATCAAGATTTCCCAAATAGTGCTACAGCACCAAGATCAATGCAATTTAGGTTTAAGACACCTGGACTACCAGATGAAACTCAAAACCCACCACCATATTATTATAATATATGGAAAACAGACCAAAATAAATCTAATATTACATTAGAATATTCAGGGACAGGTTTAACATCAGGTTCATATTCTGGGTCAATTCCATCCCTTGATAACCAATATGGTAAACTAACTTTTTGGCCTGATGGTGCTAATAATACTAATGATACTGCCTCTATAACTTTACCTTTCTTTGATGGAGGTTGGTGGTCAGCTATGGTAACAGTAGATTATAATAATTCCGAAAAGGCTATTTTATATGCCGCTAATAGAATTGGTGACAAAATAGGATTTACAGGTTCAGATTCTACTACTTACACGTGGCAATATTATGCTACAAGTGAAACATCTTCTTTTAGTGAGGGTACTTATAGTTTAAATGGAGACAATTATGTTCAATTTACTGGAGCATTTCAAGAAATAAGATATTGGGATATACCATTAAGTGAAAGTTTATTTTATGATTATGTTGTTAACCCATATTCAACACAAGGTAATACAATTAATTCTACCCCTCTAGACTTAGCTTTTAGAGCGGATTTAGGTACACAATTAATAACTTCTAGTAGAACATCAATACACCCTAAAGTAACAGGATCTTGGGTAACAACAAGTTCATTTAGAGATGACAGTTCATTTTATGTGCAAGGTAATTTTATAGAAAACACTGAAGAAATTTACCTAAACCAAGTACCAGGAGGTATTAAAAACAGAATATCAGATCAAATTAAAATTGATCAAGAAGTATTGCCATTAGGTGACACATTATCTCCTTATATATCTATTCAACAGTCAGTCTTCCCTAGTGGAAGTAATCCAAGCATAAATTATTTAGAAGTAGCATTTTCACCTACAGACCAAACTAACGATGATATTATAGCACAAATAGGTGCATTTAATTTAGGAGATTATATTGGTGATCCAAGACAAATATCAGAATCAGGGTATTCATATTCTCAATTGGATAGACTAAGGGATGAATATTTTACAAAATATATAGATAGTTATGATGTAAATGATTTTGTTAGGTTAATTAAATTCTTTGACAATTCATTATTTAAAATGTTAGAAGATTTTACACCTGCTAGAACAAGTTTATCGTCTGGTGTTGTAATTAAACAAAACTTATTAGAAAGAAATAGACAAAGACCAGCACAAGTTTCTTCTGCTGTAACTATGTCTACTTACTTTGAAAACACACCTTCAGATCCATTTAGTGAGGTGGTACCAATAGTTCAAAAAGATCAAGTACTAGAAGGTACAGTATTATCACAAGCTAGAGATTTTAATCCTGGCTCTAATGATTACCCACAAAACAATAAAATAAGTGGTTCATCCATATATGTTTTTGATGGGGGAACAGGTGGTGTATTTGACCCCTTTAATACCATATACAACGCACCAATAAGCACCTCAATACAAGAAACATGTTTACCATTTTATTCGTATTCTTCTTCTAACGATTTAACAGCAGCAGAATATAATTATGGTACTGTTTTATTCTCAAGTACAGTTGGAACTTCAACTAATACAATGAGTTTTAGTATATATAATGAACAAGGAGGAAATAATGTTGAATTTTTTAACTCATTAACCTCATCAATATCCCAATCAGAAATATTTTTAAACTTAGGGATAGCTACTCCATACCCATTAACGGGGTTAGCAGCAGGCTTTAATGGTACTGATATTACACATCAAATAGATTTTATAGATATACTCCCAGATAATGGTTATGGGGATGCACAGTATGGGTCTGATTTTGTTGCTAATTCAAATACATATGGGTACCAAACTACCGCTTCATTTATAGCCCATTTAACAGTAATAAGCAATGGTCCTCCTGCAATATTATTAAAGGACGAAGATGAGTTATCTACTTTCTGCTTTGTAACATCTGGATCACCATATAGTGGTAAAACAGGTGCTGAAGTATCTGCATCATTATTTGGTAGAGCATATCCTGGGGTTATACAAGACATGGAAGAAATTGTATACCCAACAATGGGTACTAATTTCCCAATAGGTTCAAGTAAGGATATAAACTTAGATTCATATGGGCAAGGCCCTCTAACAATAGAAAGAATTGACCAACGTGAATTTTATAATGGAGAATTTCCTAATAATATAGATGTAAAATTAAAAGATATTTGTGGTGCTTTTTTTGGACAAGACGATGTACCCGATTATCAATTTTATATTAATTGGTTTAATAAAAGAAGTTTTCCTGAAGAATTATTTCTAACCTCGTCAAATTTACCATTAAAAAGTAATATATGGTTATGGGCAGACACAATATCTGACCCTAAGACAGGATTAAACTCCCCATTATTAGTAAACACAAATATACAAGTAAATGAACAGTTAGCTGTTACAACAAATCAATTTGTATATAGTAAAATCTCAGGAGTTGGGTCAAAGAAGGGTACAATCTACCTTGAAACTGGACCTGGAGAAGGGGCGGGTAATGAAATAGTATCTGCATATTTTGATCCAAATTCTACAGCTCCTGAAGATTATGAAGGAGGGGGTACAATTACAATTACAGCCGCTACTTTAATATCTTTAGGGTTTACTTTTGGATTATCAGAAAATGACTTAACACTTAACCTACCTACTCAAATATTAGACCCTGTTCCAACTAATAAAGTAAAATACATTAAAATCTCTAATAGTGATATTAATGGTGTTACAATACTTCCATTTATACAAGATAGTGAATATTTAATTTTAAATTTAACGGGGGCTTCTGATTTTAATAATACATTAATTGAAGGGTACCAAACATGGTATATATCAAATGCTTCAATACAAAATGATAACATTCCTGCTACTGAAGATGCAACATTACTTATAATAAATGAACCACCTTCATCAGATGCTGTATCATCATTTGATTCTCAATTTGTTGATTTAACATTTAGTGCTAGTGGTGTATTTAATTATTATGCAACATCTTCTGGAGTTGACCCAACAGTTACTCCAAATATTAATCTTAGTGAATCTATAGCACAGGGATATTTCCCACCAACTGATAGATCACCTGGTTTTCCAACAGAATCTTTCTTTAGAGGATGGGATGATGCAAGTTACTTACAGGCTGATGATGATGGAGATATATATAGAGTATCATCAGGTACTGGTTTTAATACTGACCTTTTAGGTAATTTCAATACTGGTTCAAGAGAATTTGATGCCGATGAAGAAACAGGGCTTACAGCTGGAGCAGTAAATGCTAAAAGTACTGTGCCTTGGTTTATGAATGCACAAGAATCATTAACACAAGTATTAGATAATTCATCATTAGTAGGAGACTTAGGACAAACTGATTTGCAGTTATATACAGGTTCAATAACTGCTTCTTCTGTTGAAATAGGTCTTACCTTAAATATGTTTGATGATCAGGCACCAATATACTCACCTACAGTGATAATTGGAACACTTACTCAACCACCTCTTCCTTTTATTACTGTTAATTCCCCTAACAATTTATCTTCAGTACCAAATTTCCCAACTAGTAGGTATCCAATTACGGTAACTACAAGTTTATCAACAATAAACTGGACGATATCAACCACATTTAATGATGGTAACAACTGGTTTAGATGTTATACTACACCAACAGGATACACAGTTATTAATAGTGGACAAGGAACATTAACTGTTTATTTAGATATAGACATTGGGGGTTATGGAAGTTCTTACAATAGTACAGAAAGATCAGGAAATTTAAAATTCACAAATCAGGGTAACATTAACAATAATTTAAGAGTTTATATAGATCAAGATGTATGGGATGATACTGGTTCTGGTAATCAGGGAATTCTTTAAAAAATGTAAAACCACTTGGAGTACAGAAAATAAAATATTATATTATTTATAACTAAATATTAGCAATGCCGGATCAAATTAAATATTACTTTAAAGAAGACACAAATCAAATATTAGTATCGGGTTCGGATAATAAAGCGGATATGAATGCTTTACTAACGTCTAGTAAATCTCCTAATCCTGATTTTGATCCGGAATATACTGCAAAGATATCTTCTTTAGGTACAAGCGTTTCTTATATTGTACCGTCTGCTAATTCACTTAGTGCGGGTTCATTTACAATCCCAATAGAATCTAATCAAGAATTGTGGGTATATAGAGGTAAAGAACCTATAGGAGTACAAGATGCTAATGCATTTAGATATAACCCTTATTTACATAGACCATATAAAGCTTACATATTAACAGAAACAGGTTCTGGACTACCAGTTGAACCTTGGCTACCAGTAGGTCTAGATTATTATGGTTCATATGTTTTAAACGCCCCAGGTACAAGTTTAACTGATTCCAATACAAATACTTTCAGTGTATCTTTTGCTGGTTTAGGAGCAATAGCACAAGAATTAAATCTAAACGGGAATTATATTAACACCCAAAATGAATCAGGTACATACCCCCCACCAAATGGTCTATTAACAACACAAGCTTTTAGTGGTTCATTTCAAGTATTTAATGAGGGTAGATTAATTCACCCTTATATAATGACTAGGTATAGTCAAGGTGGTAATAACTCTTATGGTTCTACAGTATATTTATATCAAGAAAATACAACATCTTCGTTATTTCCACAAGATTTTAACACAGATACAGATACAACAATATCACCACCAGTATCAAGTGATGACATAAAATTTAACTCTCTTACAGCGACATCAGTAACAACTATGTCTATGGGTGCTACAAATGCCGCATTTGTTCCAACTCCCTTTTTAGAAAAACTACAAAACCTTTCTGAAATTCAAGATGGTAAACTGATAGGTACAGCTAGGGTTCGTTCTAATTCTTTAACTACTAACTTTTTCCTATTTAATTTAGATCAAGTAAATTTAATAAGAACAGGTAATATAGTAGCATCTTCCATCTTTAATAATTCAGGACTTATTGATTTTGCACCATCAACATATTTACTCAAATCAACAGACCCAAATTTACCCAACGATGAAATAATCCTTCAATCTTCAGATTATACTACTAGTGGTAATGGAACAGGAGCAATTATTTATCTCAAGTATAGGATAGGAAATCCTCTATTAGGGAATATTGGTTATTATGTTTATAGAGCCAGAGCGGGTAATCAAATAGGACAAAATGGGTTATATTCTAGCGGGGATACTATAACAATAACAGCTGCTACTTTAATAAGTAAAGGGCTATCTCAAGCAACTGGAGATTTAGTACTAACACTACAAACAATTAATATAACTGCTACAGGTGGTCAATTTTATGAATTAAAAGGAAATTTTAATAGTACATCTTCTGGGTTTAATATGTTTACAAACAATGAATCAATAGATATACAGTTTGAGGGAGCTGAAATGCAAGGTACACTTAGACAGGGCCAATATTTTAGTGCTAATGTATTACCTACACAATTCCCAGGCATTACGTTACCAAATGGAGATTTTACTTATACAAGTAGTGTATTTCAGGATTTAGATAATACAAGTGCCGCCTCTTCAGGTTCAACACAATTTGGGTTGTACGCTGAATATGGATATTATGTAGGATATAAAGCATCATTATCAAATAATGCCATTTCCAATGTTACTCTTACATATACTGGGTCTCAAAATACAGGAGAGTATTTTGATTTACAACCAAACCAAGAAGCAATATTTGTTGCAGTCCCTGGTACTGTAACTACTAATTTAGGTGGAAATTCTCCATCAAACTTTGACCTCGTTGTTACTGCGTTTAATGCAAGAGCAAGAAGCCAACAAACCCCATTCGCTGACCCCGCAGGTATATTTTCTACTAGAGTAAATGATGTATATATTAACTATTCATCTTCTCTTACTCAATCTTTAGATGGTTTATATATTTTTAATCAACTTCCACAAAATGATGTTCAAGTAACAGCTTCAATGTTTTTAAACGCATGGACAGGTAGTGATGATGGTGCAAAATATGGAACAGCGGATTATGGAACTGACATATATGGTGAAGGTGAAGAAGGTGATGGACCAACTTGGCCTACTGCTTCTATGAGAATATACACAGGTAGTTATCCAAATAGTGTACCTAACATAACATCAGACTTTGTAACTGAATCATTATTTTTAGATGAAAATATTCATGTTAATGGTTTAGCTGTTACTATGAGTTACTTAATACCATCTGAATCAATTCAAATAAAGGATTGTTTATCATTATCTTTAGCTGTTACTTCATCACAACCCCTATCTGAAATAGACAATTCACTTATTGTTAGTGAATATAAATTAGAATTTAATACACCTACAGCTAGTAGAGAGGGAGATGGTAGAGTACCTACATTCATTGAAAACGCATTTGAAGGTACATTAGGGTTTAGTAATACACCAGATTGTCAGCCTTTATTAAATAATACATTTGCATACAGAACAAATGGTCAAATACAAGAAATAGATTATTCTGCTAACATAACTAACCCAGTTAACTTTCAAAACATACTTAGTGGTTCAGCTGAAAAATCTTCAGTACCTGAATCTAATTATTCATCATTTGGGTGGACACAAAATAGATACTTAGGTAGTAGAACATCGGCTAATGGTATAAATACTATTGATGGTTTACAAGGTGGTTATGGTAAGGTGCCTGTAATTGATTATAAAAGAGCATATATTGCTTATTGTGATCAAATTATAGATCCATACCCAGTATTAAATAATAATACTCAATTTAACCTTAAATATTTAATTAATGGTCAAGGAGATGCATTAAATCCCTTATTATCCCCTTATACTGCACTTGATGTAGAAGGAGTATGGGATGAAGGAGGTTTAGGAAACGTATCAATATCACAAATATCAGGTTCATCACAATATGACCAATTAAATGGGTTTAAGACAACCTCTTTAGTGGCAAAACAACCACTACCAATATTATATTCTCAAACATCATCTAATGGTTATGCGGATTCTATCCCATTAGAGGGAAATCCTAATTTTGTTAGTAGCTTTGAACAAGAGTTTATGCAATATTCAATGAGACTCCAAGGTAGTGTTTTTGATGTAAATAAAGTAAACCAACAAAATCCATCATATCTTAACTTATTTGCTGGTATTACAGGTTCTGGTGCTGACAAACCGTTAGATACCTCTAGGTTACAAGCAACATTTCTTAATAGATTTGGACAATTTGTAAGAGAATATGATGGGGTTTTAGTTGAAGGGGCGGTTCCACCTTCTATTATTATAAATGGTGATCCAACAGCAGCAACAGGGGATGTTTTTCCATTGTCACCTGCACAATGGACAGGTTCAGAATGGTTTATAGAACCAGGTGCAGATCCTTCAACCCCAGACTACAATAATACTGCAACTACTAATCCATATTATGGTGCCCCAGGAGAAATATTTTTTACTTTAGATCCAGTAGCTAGTGCTAGTGCTGCAGGAAATACTGCACTTTCAGATGATTATAAAGTTACATTAAATTATAAACAAACACAAACTCTCCCTAATAAATTTAGAACAAGGGTGGGACAAGGCTCATCTTGGAGTAATTGGAGTGGTACTTCATCTCGATATGGTAGTAATAGAGTAGGTGAGATTAAACTTTCTTTTCAAGTAACAAGCCAAGCCAATAATAATTCAAGTGATTCTAATACTGGGTGGTCAAGGAGAAAATTTAAATTTACAACACCACCAACTTTAAGTATATACTTTGGTCAAATAACTTCAACAAACGAAGTTAGTATAACAGGACAACCTTTAGTACTAAATGTATCAGCAATATCATCAGATGAAAGCTTTTTTGGGTGGGGAGTAAATAAAGGATGGAAAACTGGTATATTTTGGCCACTTATTCAAAATGCAATTACAAGTGCGGGTAAACCTCTTTCTCAAGTAGCCTATGTAGAATGGAATTTTCAAGCAGAATCTGACTGCGCCATAGAGACAGGGAAAAGATATAGATGGAAAGCAGAACCAACGTCTTTAGTTCAAAATCAAAGTGTAATTAATAGTGATGGTAGAAAAAATTATTTCAACCCAGATAGAATACCAGTAAAAGGGGAGGGATTAAGTGGAGGAGGTAATGCAACACCAATAAAACTCCAAGTTCCAGTTAAAGGTCCTTTTGTTAATATGGCTATAACCTCCCCTTCAGCAGAAGATAATACAGAGGATAATGCTATAAACGGACCTTATTGGGAATTTTCTCAATCTTTTTCATCAAACGATTACTCATATGCTTTTACAAGCTCAACAGCAACATCAAACCCACCCTTTAATGGTAATTTTAATGATGTAGAACAACAACTACCTAATTTCTCTTTTGATAGTACTAATTATAGTAGTGTTGGAAATATATTTGTAGCATTTTCATCATCATTAGGTGAATCTATAACATCTGATGTAAATCAAATTAATACCCTTAGTGCTGGTAATAAAGGATTTATTCAAATAGCAAACCCAACAAATAACGCACAGTTCTTTACGGGTTCTATCAATGGAAGTATACAACTTTTAGGTAGTGGTATAACGAAATATTATAGTATCCCGGTAGATAATACACAAAATGTTTTCTTAAATCAAATAGAAGACGAGGCTAGTCTAAGTATGAATTTTACAAGAGGTAACGCAACATTACAACCTGTAAAAAACACATTATTATTAAAAGATGAAAATGGTAATATATCATACAATGATAGTTATTATATAGGATACTTGCCTTATAAACCAGGTCCTAGTACAGCATTTCCTGGTGGGGAAGAACCAACAGATACAGCTTGGCCTCGTCCAAATTTAGAATGGAGAGTAGACCCTAATGACGAAATTCGTTTTGTAAATACTGAAGGTCAAACATATAAAATAATTGAGGTAATATCTCCATCTAGAAACCTTGCTGAAACTGGGATAAATAAATTAAAAATAATACTTGACCGAGATATTTCTAATGGTGTTAATATTCAATTTTTCTTAATAAGAAGAAATGTATATTCTCCTAACACAGTTGTAGTAAATGATTTATTCCCTTATGGTTCATTACCACAATTAACTAAATGGGTAGATTCTAAAAACACCGAAGTAATAAACACAGGTAGTACAGATACTGAACAAGAATGGACATCAACATTCCCAGCATCTCAATCATATACTGAAAATGCTTCAGGTAGTTATATATCATACACACCACCATTAAGAAAACAAGATAATACACCTTCAGGTTTCTTATCCCCAGAATATCCAATAGCTAAATTGGAAATTTCACCGGATGAAGTACTTCGTGACCTAAGGGATAAAAAACTAATAGAGTAACATATTTATAACATATAATAATAAACACAAATGGGATATTTAAACAATTCAGTAATAACAGTTGATGCTATCTTAACAACAAAAGGTAGAGAATTGTTAGCAGCTAACGATGGTTCTTTTAGAATTACACAATTTGCATTAGCAGATGATGAAATAGATTATACACTTTATAATCCAACACACGCCTCTGGTTCTGCATTCTATGGTGAAGCTATAGATGGAATGCCTCTATTAGAAGCATTTCCTCTTGAATCACAAATAATGAAGTATAAATTAACAACATTACCAAGAGGTACTTCAAAACTCCCAGTATTAAATATAGGGTATAGTGCAATTACCTTACAACAAGGTGCTACTTTAGCTATTACCCCTCAAACTTTAAATTACTTAGGCAATGACCAAGTGTTTGAAACTGCGGGTTACAGTGTAACTATTGCAGATATTAGATTATTAAATACATTTGAAGCAACGGGTATCAATACAGCGGCCGCTACAAATGCTAATATCAATTCTACAACAACTATTGGTACAAATGTTTCCTCAACAATTACAGGTACACAAGTCTCATTAAGAGCTACAACTGTAAATACATTGTTCGGGTCTAATTCAACTTTAGTTAGTACATTAACTGTAGTAGGATTAGATAGTGGAGCAAGAATAACAGTTCCAATTACAATAACTAAATCAACAACATAATATATAAAACATGGGATTTAAACGATTAGAAGCAGATGATTTTGTAGTAAGTGCACAAGCACAAACTTCAACCTGTTGGACAAATAATGCACCTACTTTAACTACATACTTTACCCAATCAAACCAGGTAAATGGTGCATCAGGGGTTTATTATACAACGGTATTTAACGAAAACCCAACGGGTTCAAATTCACAAGCTCAATTTGAAATAGCCTATGGTAATGCACTTGGAGGTGGTTCTTTAGCTTATAATGAAAATGTTGCCCCTGGTGTTTCACCAGCTTCAACAATTTATGGTCAATATAGAACATTAGTATTAGAAGATGAAAATTCTTCATTCGTATTTGGGGGAGTTACTGGAAGTTCAATTTATGCTTTAAGTATAGAAAGAGCAAGATACAAACAATCACTATTCCCAGGTTCTATGAATCTAGTATTAGGTGGGCGTGTTGGTAACCCATCAGTAACAAATACTCTACAGTTAACTGATAACTCAAACATGGTATCTATACCTACATATTATGGTACAACCAGAGCATATGAGGTAATTAGTGGTTCAAATGGGTATGCTTATAATTCAGGTTCAGGAGGAAATGGATATACCGCAGCAAATGGTTCATATGGTTTATTCTTACCAGATATTGGAACAATTCTTCTAAATGGTGACGCTTTAGATTTAAATAGTAACGAGGGAATAAACTTAAACACTGATACAGATTCAAACACACCTGGTAATAACCCAGCAAGGATATTTCAAGCTTTTCTAACTGGATCACAATTTGGATTAAATTCTGAGGAAACAATTACTTCAGATTTTATATTTGTTAGAACTAGAAACAGTGAATTTAACTATTCAGAAAACCCTTCATATATTTCAGGATCAACTGGTGAAGTTATTTATGATTATTTTATCAACAACCCACAAACATATATTACAACAGTAGGTATGTATAATGATAGTAATGAACTATTAGCAGTAGCAAAATTATCAAAACCTCTTAACAAAGATTTTACAAAAGAATCTTTAATTAGAGTTAAACTAGATTTCTAAAAATGAATGGCGGCGTACAAAACATTAAACTCACAAGATATAATTATCTCACCATTAGAGATAACTAAGGGCTTTACTTTTGAAGGAAACGCCCTGACTGCATCTGATGTGGGTATTGATCGTTTTTTAGGAAATAAATTTTCTAGCACTGTAACAGGATATGTAACAGAAATAACCGAATCTAATGTATACTATTCGGCCCAACAATTATATTATGCTAATTACATCTCTAGTAGTAATGGAGAAGTACAAATAGCTAACACACAATCTATAAACATTGATGGTACTACTACAGGTAGAATAGCATCAAACGCCTTTAATAATTACGAACAAACAGACTTATCACCAGAAAAATACTGGCCTACTAGTTCTTATACTACTTATACTAGTAATGGGGGTAACTATGGTGAATCTAGATATGGTGAAAGTAATTATGGTTTAGTAGTATACGAACCCTTTATTGGAGTACTTTCTGTACCTAAAGCAATGTTCGGTGATTATATTCAACCAAATTCCTTAAAAATTACTACTGATAGTGGGAGTTATTTTGATGATGGTGAAGGTAGACTCCAAATGAATGTCCCAACCAGTTATAAAACAATAGTAGTAGGTAACGTCATATACGAACATGGTATGGTAATATTTACTGGAGGTGATAGAAAAACAGGGACAGGAAACTTTTCTGAGTATGGAGATTCAGAATATGGTGCTGGGTTTTATGGTGGAAGAACTGTGGGAAACAACGATGTTGAAAATTTTGTAGATACTGTTAATATAACTATGTCTTTCTCATCTTCTTTTTCTATTTATGAGACACAATACAAATGTACGTTAGGGGAAAGTGAATTTAATTATACATTAAATCCTACAACAATAACTGGGTCAAGTAATGATGGGTCTGTATATCCTTATGTAACAGGATCATATTTTTCTCCATATGTTACTACAGTAGGGTTATATAACAATAATAATGATTTAGTAGCTATTGGTAAATTAGCACAACCGCTTCCAACCTCTAGAACTACTGACACAACAATTTTAGTAAATATTGACAGACAATAAAACTTTATATATTTATAACAAAATATTAAACCTTAATACCAATGGCAAATACTTTATCCAATAACGGAATACAAACCGGGCAAACAATTGAAGCACTACAAGTCTCACAATCTGTAGATGCCTTTACAGGAGCTGAAGCTTATGATATAAAACTATCAGGATCCTTAACACTTACAGGTTCTCTGTTTACAACAGGATCTGTAACATTCAAACAAGTAGAAGAAAATAAAACCGATACAGCATACGGTATTGTATTAATTGATCCAGATGGTTTACTATACTCAGGAAGTAGTAGTGGATTATCAGGAGATAAAGGTGCAGAAGGTGCTCAAGGTTCAACTGGGTTTGGTGATAAAGGTGAAAAAGGTGCAACAGGACAAAATGGTGAAAAAGGTGCTCAAGGTGCTTTAGGTACTATTGGTGATAAAGGTGAATTAGGTGAAAAAGGTGAACTAGGTGGACAAGGAACAACTGGTGATAAAGGTGAAATAGGAACACAAGGAACCGATGGTGAAAAAGGCCAAATAGGAGAAAAAGGAGAAACTGGAACACAAGGTTCAATTGGGACAGTAGGTGATAAAGGTGAATCTGGGACACAAGGTGAAACTGGAGCTGGTGAAAAAGGTGAATCTGGAGTAGGTGATAAAGGAGCCCAAGGTGAAATAGGTACAGGAACACAAGGAGAAAAAGGAGAAAAAGGCCAACAAGGTGTAGGTGGAGAAAAAGGAGAAACTGGAACACAAGGTACTATTGGTGAAAAAGGTGAATTCGGTGAAAAAGGTGAATTTGGTACTCAAGGAACAGATGGTGAAAAAGGCCAAACTGGAGCTGGTGAAAAAGGTGAAGGTGGAGAAAAAGGAGAAACTGGAACACAAGGTGAAACTGGTGAGAAAGGTGAATTTGGAGAAAAAGGATTACAAGGTGAAATAGGATCAGGAGAAAAAGGCCAACAAGGTGTAGGTGGAGAAAAAGGTGAAACTGGTACTCAAGGTGAAACTGGAGAAAAAGGAGAAACTGGAGAAAAAGGAGAAACTGGAACACAAGGTGAAACTGGAGAAAAAGGTGAATTCGGAGATAAAGGAGTACAAGGTACAACTGGAACAGGCGAAAAAGGTGCCGATGGTTCAGGTGGTGGTTCAGGTGTAGCATATAATAACCAAGTAAGATATAACGTATTTAGTTCAGCAGGTAATGTAGAACTTGATTTAATGTCTACAGGAAACTATATGGGAGGTGTATCATGGGCTAGATCCGGAACTTCAATTACAGTAACATCAAATGGTCATGGTTTTTCTAATGGAGATGTTGCTTACTTAAGAGGAATGGGAGATAATAATAATGCCTATGGAGCAGTTAGCAGTGTAACAGCAACTACATTCGTCGTAGACGATAATGTAACTGGCACAGGTACAACTTCAGGAACAGATGGTGCTTATATACCATGTTTTAGTGCTAGTTTAACGTTAAATGGATCAGATAGTGTTACAGCAATAACAATAACAGCACCTTCAAATGTAAGTGCAAGTGCACAATTAAATACATTAAATTTATTCGCTAATTCACAAGGTGATGATATAGCAATTACATTCCCAATTGGAGAAGAAGAAGGATCAGGATTTGCTTCAGCAGCATTTCAAAATATAAATTCAATGGTATTTGCAGCCCAGAAAGATGGTGGTTCTCTACCAGAAACTACTCAAATTGTACCAACAGTTAAATATGGTAGAGCATCAAACCAAAATATAGCAACTTTACAAAATGTAGGTGAATTTGCACCCATGGTAATTAAGGGTTATACATTATAATAATAATAAAATATAAAGATAAATTACATAAATGGCTACAGAACAATTATTATTTGGGAGTGTTACAATAAGTACTATATTTACAGAAACATTAGGAAACAACCAATTTATTAGATTAAATGGTAATACTACTAATAGTTCTAATGTAATTACAAATGTCGCGGATAATGGGGTTAATTACTTTGGTGTAGCTGAACTAAAGGTAGGAATGAAATTAATTTCTAATGGACCTTTTAGTACAAAAGTTACTATAACATCAATATCAGGAACATCCCCAAATGCAACTATTGAAGTAGATGGTGTTGCTGCCTCTTCTACAACAGGAAATTTACTAAGAGTAGATCCGGGACCAGGACAAGCATTTATTGAATCAGGTTCAATGTCTTATCCTTCTGGGCAAACAGACATTAATGCAAGTTCTGTTACAGGTAGTAATGATCCAGAATATGTAGCAGACGATTTACAATGGGCAGTAGCTGTACCAGTATCAAAAGATGGAGCTTTATCAACACAAAGAATAGGACAATTTGCCCAATTTAGTTTGTTTGATGTTCAGAGTAGACCCAATGGTGTATCCGGAGGTTTAATAAATATGTTCATTACATCAAGTGGGGGAGATATGAATGGCTTCCCAGATGGGTATAATTGGTTTAGTAGTACATCACAATGTATTATATATCAAGTTGGAAGTGAAAATAAAGTAGGTCCAATGTTTAATGCCTCAGATGTAGCTATATCAGATGCCTTTGGATTTGCCCCAGGTCAAGTAATGGCTGGTAATATAATGAATACATTAACATCAGGATCATCAGGGGCAGGTTTCCCATTTACCGGTTCAGCAGAAATTACAGGTTCATTAGCAGTAACAGGTAGTTCAGAATTTACAATTCCAGTAGGGAATGAAGCTAATAATTTCTTTATAAAATCAGGATCTGCAGCAAACGATCCAAGAGTGTTTAACGTAAACGGTGAAGGAACAATACAGTTCTATGCTCAAGATAATGCTTATACACCAACCGCTGTATTAGGTGGTTTATACTTTACTTCAGCATCTGCTTACATAGGAATAGAATAATATTTAAATAGGTTGTCATATGTATAAATGTATAATTAATTAATTAATAAATAGTAACTTAAAAAAACAAAAAAATCAATGGCAACATGGAAAAAAGTAGTCGTATCGGGATCCGCGATATCGGCATTAAACAATGACGCTAACTATCTCGTAGATGGGCAAACAGACGCAGCCCTTACAGGCTCTTTTACTGGTTCATTTACAGGAGATGGTAGTAATTTAACAGGGGTAGTAGCATCAAATGCTAATCCTTTAACAAACGGGGTAGGAATTCAAACATTTAGTTATGATGGCTCAGTTAACGGCGTAACAGTAGATGTAGACGTATCTGCATTAGATGGTAATGGTCTTTCAACTTCAGGTAACGAGCTTGTAGTTCAAGCAGCTGATACAACAATTGCAGTAGGTGCAACTGGTATTAATGTAGTTGAAGCTAACTTATCTGGAATCCCAAACAGTGCACTAACAAACGATAGTGTAACACTAGGATCTACAGAAGTAGATTTAGGTACAACTGCAACTACACTTGCCGGTTTAACATTAACTGGAGCAGTAGTAACTGGTTCATTTAGTGGTTCATTTATTGGAACAACAAACCTACCAGATTTAACATCAGGTAATGGTTTAACAGGTGGTCCTTACGATGGAGCAGCAGCAGCAACATTTGCAGTACAAGCAGATGGTTCTACATTATCTGTAGGAGCAGGTGGAGTTAAAGTAGCAGATGCTGGAATTACAGCAACTCAAATTGCAACTTCAGTAGCAGGAGCAGGTTTAGCAGGTGGTGCGGGAACAGCATTATCAGTAAACGTAGATGATTCTTCAATTGAAATTTCAACAGATACTTTAAATGTTAAAGCATTAGGTGTTACTAACGCAATGTTAGCAGGTTCAATTACTAATGCTAAATTAGTAAATGATAGTGTAACATTAGGTACTACAGAAGTAGATTTAGGTACAACAGCAGCTTCAATTGTAGGTTTAACTAAATTATCTGCAACTTCAATCACTGGTTCATTCAGTGGAGATGGTTCAGACATAACTGGAATCGCTTCAACATTAAATGTAGCAGGTGAATCTGGAACTGGTGCCATAGCATTAAAAACACAAACATTAACAGTAACTGGAGGTGAAGGTATTGATACAGTAGCTTCAGGTCAAACAATTACTATTAGTGGTGAGGATGCAACAACAACTAACAAAGGTATCGCTTCATTTGATTCAAGTGATTTCTCAGTAGTTGGAGGTGCAGTAAGTTTAGCTAACGATATTTCAATTACACAAGATTTAGTAGTTGGAAGAAACTTAACAGTAGTAGGAACAGCAAGTTTCCAAAATGTTGAGGATTTAGATGTAGCAGATAGATTCATTAGAATGGCTTCTGGTTCAAACGCTAATGGAGATGGTGGTATTGCAATTCAACAAACAGGCCCTACAGATGCTGAAGCATTTGGTTGGGATTCAGGAGTTTCTCGTTGGGGTGTAACAGGTTCATTCGATGCATCACAAAACGTGATGGTACCAGACGCATTTATGGCATCTGTAATTGAAGGAGCAGCTAATGATCCAACTGCAGTAGTAGCTAAATATACTAAAAAGGGTAACCTTTTCGTAGCAGCTAATCAAGACATTTACATATACTCATAATTACTTAGGTAAAAATGAGTTTTAAAGTAGGATATATAGAAACAGGAATGGTAGATCTCAAAAGGGATCTACCATCCTTATCTGTAGAAGAATTACATTTTTTACTTACTTTTATAGGTGAATCTGAATTTAAAGGTAAAAATATGCAAAGGGTAGTTACATTGACTCAAAAACTAGACACAATGTACCAAAATCAAATTGTAATAAACCAAGAACAAAACCAAATGGATTTACAAAACTTGGCAAGAAAAAATAAAAAAAACTAAAAAGAGGTTATTATGGAAGAGTTATATACATTAGAAGGATTAACCCTTAGAGAAGTAAAAGCACTAAGAACAGGATTAAACTTCATACAAATTACAGGGATGGATGCTTTTTTTATGGGCACTCTACAAATAAAGATTGCAACACAAATTAAAGAAATAGAATCACACGAATTAGAAAAATCAGATGATATCGCCCCCCCTGTATTAGAATAAAATTTTAATATTTATAATTATATATTATAACCTATGGCGCAGTGGAAGGAAATCATCCTTAGTGGATCAGATGCAATTTTAAAATCTATAACATCGGATAATGATGTTCTTATTAGTGGGTCAACCCACTTATCACAATCTATATATGATACTAATGAAACTACAGGTACTTTAGGCCAAGTTCTAAGTTCTACTGTATCCGGTTCACAATGGATAGATGCAGATTCAGGTCCACAAGGAGATAAAGGTACAGAAGGAGATAAGGGAGAAACTGGAACACAAGGTGAAACTGGAGAGAAAGGTGAATTTGGTACACAAGGGCAAACAGGAACACAAGGAACAGATGGAGATAAAGGCCAACTAGGTGATAAAGGTGAAAAAGGAGAATTTGGTACACAAGGTACTAATGGCGAAAAAGGAGAATTTGGTGATAAAGGTACCCAAGGTACAACTGGTGGTCAAGGTCCCGTAGGTGGACAAGGTGAAACTGGTGAAAAAGGAGAACTTGGTACACAAGGTGAAACTGGTGAAAAAGGAGAACTTGGTACACAAGGTGAAACCGGTGAAAAAGGTGATTTAGGTGCTCAAGGAACAGATGGTTCATTTGGAGGTGCTACTTTTGATTATACATTTTCTACTGATACATCAGGAGGAAACGACCCAGGCCAAGGTATAGTTGAATTAAATTCATCAACACAAAACACATCAGATGAAATGTATATTGATGCTACCGACGATAATGGTACAAGCATTAATTCATTCCTATCATCAATTAAGGCGGTATCCTCAACTATAAAAGGACACGTTCGTATATCTAACAGAACCGACGCAACACAATTTTTACTATTTCAAATAACGGAATTAACCGTTCAAGACACGAATCAATGGTGGGTTATTGACATAACAAATCAAGCATCCTCCACAAACTCACCATTTACAAATACAGAAGATATTATTGTATCTTTTCTAGTAACAGGTGATGTAGGTGAAAAAGGAGAAACAGGATTAACTGGTGAAAAAGGCCAATTTGGTACACAAGGTGAAACAGGGACACAAGGTCAATCTGGAACACAAGGTACAACTGGTGAAAAAGGAGAATTTGGTACACAAGGTGAAACTGGTGAAAAAGGTGACTTAGGTGCTCAAGGAACAGATGGGGCACAAGGTAGAGAAGGAGTTCAAGGAGATACTGGTGATAAAGGCCAATTAGGTGATAAAGGTGAATTTGGTACTCAAGGTACAATTGGTGAAAAAGGACAATTAGGTACACAAGGTGAAACAGGTGGAACTGGGGAAAAAGGAGAATTTGGTGACAAGGGAGAATTTGGAACACAAGGTGAAACTGGAACACAAGGAACCAATGGTGAAAAAGGTCAAATAGGTGATAAAGGTCAATTAGGAGATAAAGGTGAACTAGGGACACAAGGTGAAACTGGTGAAAAAGGTACATTTGGTGGAACCGGTGATAAAGGTGAAACCGGTGAAAAAGGAGAATTTGGTACACAAGGAACAGATGGTACTCAAGGAGAAACAGGAACACAAGGAACTGATGGGGATAAAGGCCAAATAGGAGATAAAGGTCAATTTGGAACACAGGGTCAAACAGGAACACAAGGAACGGATGGTGACAAGGGTCAATTAGGTGATAAAGGTGAATTTGGTACCCAAGGACAAACTGGCACACAAGGAACTAATGGCGAAAAAGGAGAATTTGGTGACAAGGGAGAATTTGGAACACAAGGTGAAACTGGAACACAAGGAACCAATGGTGATAAAGGTCAATTAGGAGATAAAGGTGAACTAGGGACACAAGGTGAAACAGGAACACAAGGAACTGATGGTGATAAAGGTCAACTAGGAACACAAGGAGAAACAGGAACACAAGGTGAAACAGGAACACAAGGAACCAATGGTGATAAAGGTCAAATAGGTGATAAAGGTGAATTTGGAACACAAGGTGAAACAGGAACACAAGGAACTGATGGTGACAAGGGTCAATTAGGAACACAAGGTGAGACTGGTGAAAAAGGTCAAATAGGTGATAAAGGAGAAAAAGGAGCACAAGGTGAAACTGGTGAAAAAGGTTTACAAGGTGAAACAGGAGAAAAAGGCCAATTAGGAACACAAGGAACCGATGGTGACAAAGGACAATTAGGTGATAAAGGACAATTAGGTGATAAAGGACAATTTGGTGCTCAAGGTGAAACTGGTGAAAAAGGTGAATTTGGAGAAAAAGGACAATTAGGTACACAAGGTGAAACTGGAACACAAGGAACGGACGGTGACAAGGGTCAATTAGGAACACAAGGTGAGACTGGTGAAAAAGGTCAAATAGGTGATAAAGGTGAATTTGGTGAAAAAGGTGAAACAGGCACACAAGGAACTAATGGCGAAAAAGGTGAATTTGGAGAAAAAGGACAATTAGGTACACAAGGTGAAACTGGAGAGAAAGGTGAAAATGGAGAAAAAGGTGATTTAGGGTCCCAAGGAACAGAAGGCTCATTTGGTGGTGCTTCATTTGATTATACATTCTCAACAACAACAACATCAGGTGACCCTGGAATAGGTAAAATAAGATTAAATAACTCAACTCAAACATCAGCAACTGAAGCATATATTGATATTACAGATGATAATAGTAATTCAATCCAATCATTTTTAATATCTATCAAGGCAGTAACTTCAGCTATTAAAGGACATATAAGAATAGCAAGTAGAACAGATTCTACTCAATTTTTATTATTTCCAATAGATGACTTAACTGACAATACAGGTTGGTGGACATTAGATTTAGATACCCTTTCATCATCAGGTGGAAGTTCATTTACAAATTTACAAGATATTATAATTTCATTTACAACAGTAGGTGATAGAGGAGATAAAGGATCAACAGGTACCCAGGGAGAAACTGGTACTCAAGGTGAAACTGGAGAGAAAGGTGAAACTGGTACCCAAGGAGAAACTGGAGAGAAAGGAGAAACTGGGACACAAGGTGAAACTGGAGAAAAAGGCCAAATAGGAGATAAAGGAGAATTTGGAACACAAGGTGAAACAGGTGAAAAAGGAGAAACAGGTGAAAAAGGTGAATTCGGAACACAAGGTGAAACTGGAGAGAAAGGTGAAACTGGTACCCAAGGAGAAACTGGTGAAAAAGGTGAATTTGGGACACAAG
>Ga0209632_10000649_pt1 | contig 35947 bp, 37 predicted proteins | sample COG_10_FD_184754 | JGI IMG/M metagenome (GOLD analysis project Ga0209632, IMG submission 184754) | Pelagic Microbial community sample from North Sea - COGITO 998_met_10 (SPAdes) (version 2) | ecosystem: Environmental > Aquatic > Marine > Neritic zone/Coastal water | place: Helgoland, sampling... | reverse complement strand
CTAAGTATGGAAGAGATAACTGCTGAAAGCATCTAAGCGGGAAACTCACCTCAAAACTAGTTCTTCCTATAGAGCCGTGGTAGACCACCACGTTGATAGGCTGGATGTGGAAGCGCAGTAATGCGTGTAGCTGACCAGTACTAATAGCTCAATTGGCTTGATTTATGCACTGAAAAAAATTTTTAAAATATTCATTTTGTATATTGATATTAAGCTTATAATTTAAATATTAAAGCTCATGAAAAAAAAAAAATCATTCTTAAATGTTGGCGGTAAGCTAAATGTTTCTAAAAATTGGAAGTTTACTAAAAACGTTTCTCGTGAATTTGACCTGCACGTAAACCAATCAATTCCTCAATACTTAGAAATGCAAAATTATATTGCAGCTATATCTCAATTTTTTATAAAAGATGATCAATAGCAATATACAAACATACAAAAAAGCAAAGAAAAAAGTTTATTTTCAAAAATTAAACTCAAAAATAAAAAAAAAAAATTTTTCATTAATTGATTTAGGTTGTGCAGCTGGAGGTTTTATTGACTATTTAAATAAATCAAAAAAAAATGAAAATAATTATTTTTTAGGGGTAGAAAAAAATAAATTTTTATTAAAAATGCAGATAGCAGAAAAACTAATGAAACAAAAGAATGTTCAATTAATAAACAGAGATTTTACTAAAAAACATTTTAAAATAGTAAAAAAATTCGATTATGTCACATGCTTAGGAACAATTAACCTTTTTAATGAAATTGAAAGTATTTTTAGTACCATGTTTAAACTATGTAAAAAAAATGGTAAAATTTTTATTTATGATATTTTTAATGATGATCCAGTCAATATAAGATCAAGCATAAACTTTGATGATGATAATAATAAAAAATGGTACAGCCAGTTTAATTGTTTCTCTCAATCACATGTAAAAAAAATTTGTAAAAAAATTAACCCAAAATCTAATATTCTTTTTCAAGAATTAATTTTTACAAACATAAATGTTAAAAAGAAAAAATTTCCATCACTTAACTCATACACAAAAAAAATTGATAAAAAGACTTTTTTTATAAGCCCTTATAAGCAAATTTTGCCGTTTAAAATTTTAGAAATTACCAATAATTAGCAGACTTACTTATAAAAAATTATAAACTCTTAAAGCCATTCGTCAGTTCAAGTAGTATTTGCTGATTGTCTTTCTTGCAATATTTTGTAAAACTTTTTATCTTATTTTTGTGTACTAAAAATAGATAAATTTTATTGAATTTATTTTTTATCAAAAATGTTCTAAACCCAAATTTTTTTAGCCTTCCATTTATTGAAGGTGTTGCATAATAACCCCAATCTTTTTTAGCAACGTCATATTCTGAATTTAAATATTTAAAAGTAACTTGCTCATTTTTTTTTAAACTAATTTTTGCAGTGTCACTTAACTCAATTTTGTTTTCCCCAATATTAACTTTAAATTTTCTAGGTCTTTTTTTTATTTTAATTTTCATCTAACATGTAATTTTTTTGCGAAAGCATATATTGTATATTTACCACTTCTTTCTTTAATGCTTTTTAATTCAATTAATTTAAATCCTGACATTTCTATGCATTTTTTTAGAGATTGTTTTGAAAACATATGTAAGTGATCAACAAAAAATTCTTCTCTTAAATATCCATTAAAAACTCTTGAAGCTTTACTCCCGTCCGGAACTTCTATGTAAACATAGCCATTGTTGAGAAGTAATCTATATGAAATCTTAAGTAATTTGACAGGATCTTTTACATGCTCAATTATCTTATTTAATGAAATAATATTAAATTTTTTTTGAAGAATACCTGATTTTAGATTTGAATGGATAACATTTAATTTAAGTGTTCTAGCAAATTTTACAAAATTTATATCAGGCTCAATACCTGTTAAATTCCAATTTACTATTTTTTGAAGGCCGAAAATAAATATAGACAATCCGCTTCCAACATCCAGTAAAGTAATTTTTTTTTTTTTAAATTTATTAAAAAATAGCAAAAACCTTCTTACTCTGTGGTAATTATCTGATTTAGATTTTAAGCTAATTATTTTATTAAATTTAATCCTCATTTTTTTACCATGAGAAATTAATGAATAATTTTTTTTATAAAATTCGTTTACCTTAATTTTATGTCTAGCGCTAAAATGGCCACATAATTTACATTTAAAAATTTTTCTACTATATTTTTTTATTCCATATTTTGGTTCCAATGGTGGTGGCACGTTATAATGATGAAATAATTCAGTAAATTTTACATTTTTAGGACAATTACAATATTTCATATTAGTAGAATTCCTCTTATTAATTAATCGGATATTTTAATTTCCATTTATTATTTTTTAAGATCCATATTTTTTTATTTCTAAATTTTTCACATTTTTCAAAAAATTTTTTTTTAGTAATACCTATTAGTTTACAAAATTTTTCTATATCTTTGGATGGTGTTTTAAAACTATTTTTTTTTATTAAACTTATGGCTCGTTCTCTGGATAATCTATTATTTCTAATTTCTAAACTAAGGTTGTCAGAATCTCTTGAAAATCCAAATTTATAAATTTTTAAAAAATGATGTATAGAAATTAAATCATCATCAATATCAGCATATTTATAGACACCTGTCTTTGCTTTACCTTTATTTTGTTTAAAGCCAAATTTTTTAGCAACTTTATAAGTTTCTAGAGGGTCCCATTTAAAATAATCACCAAGAAAAATTGACACTGGACTAAAATTATTGTTTTTGTTTGTTTTAAACTTTATAAATGGGGCTAATTCTTTTTCTGTTAGGTCTTTATCTACCCAATCTTTTGCAGTGGTATTGAAATTAATACCGTATTTTTTGATCCATTTTGTGTTTAGATTTTTTAATTTTTGATCCTTTTTGCTGCCACCATATTCATTTGCTGAATTTTCTCCCCATATTATATAAGGAATAGAAAAGCTTTTTGCCAAATTAAAGGACATATTCCACATAGCCATATGCATCGGCAAAGCTACGGCACCAAACTTAAAAAAAACTTTCTTTAAAAATTTTTTTTCTACATTTTCGTTAACAGTAAAGTCAATATGATGAACGCCTATCTTTTTAAGATTATTAAGATTTGCTTGTCCTATCTTAGTTCTTAAAATTGGTTTATATGTGAATGTTAATGGATTTAGACCAAAACTTAAAATTTTTAAAACTTGCCAAGTACTATCTTTGCCACCACTAACAGGTATCAAGCAGTCATAAAGATTTTTTTTTTTTTTAATTTTTTTTATAATGTTTAAGAATTTTTTTTTGGATTGTACGCCATCTCTTTTTTTTCTATTTGCATGAGCCATACAGGCTGAACAAATACCATTTTTTGATATAAAAAGATTTGGCCTGCTATCAGGTAATACACATTTAATACAGTATCTCATATTCTTATCATCCTAACCTAATTGAAAAATTTTTACATTTAATAAATTTTTGCTTTTGAGCAAAAAATACTTCTCCTGGTAAAATATTAGGGTTTTTTTTTGACACACTACAATTATATATTTTTATTTTTTTATTATTTTTACTAAAATAAAAAGCACCAGGATAAGGTTTTGTTATCGCTCTTACAAAATTAAACACCTCTGTGGCATTTAGTTTGTTCCAATCAATTAATCCATCATTCTCTGATCTTTGTTTGTAGGTTTTAACACCAATTTTTTTTTGAGGCACTGATTGAATTCCAAGGTATATTTTATTTATAGTCTCTATAGTCATTTTAGGAAAAAATAAATTAGCCTTATTATGAACCGTTTTTATATTATCTTTTTTTGTTAGTCTAAAAGTTTTAGATGAATAAATATTTCCAGCGTCAATTTCTTTACACATTTTAATAATACTAATGCCAATTTTTTTCTCTCCATTTATTATTTGCCAATTTAGGGGTGAGCCCCCTCTATAATTTGGTAATTTTCCAGCATGTAAGTTTATAGTTCCAAATTTTGATGAGTGAATAAGTTTTTCTGTAAAAATTAGAGGAAAACCAGCTGATATTAAAATATCGTAGTTTTTATTTTTTATTTTATCAATAAGAAAGGTGTCAATTTTTTTAATAAGAATAAACGAGATTTTATTTTTTTTTAAGAATCTTAATATTTCAGTATTTAGATTTTTTGTTGCAAGATAAATATCAACTGAAAATAATTTTGAGATTTCTTTAAAAACAATTAGACCTCTCATTGAATTAAAAAAAATTGCAAGTTTTGTTTGTTTTTTTTTTAAATACATTATATCTTAGCTCTATATATTTTTTGTAACTATTTTAAATAAAAGTATACTATTATATTGTACAATATTTAAATATAGGGTATTAATTTTTTTGATCACATTTTGTAAAAAACTTATAACCACTTTAAAATAATTTTATAAATTAAATTGCTAGCAATTATACAGGCACGAACAAACTCCAAAAGATTCCCTGGAAAAATTCTACACATGATAAAAGGAAGGCCCTTAATACAGCATGTAATTGATCAAGTAAAAAAATCTAAAAATGTAACAGAAATTATTGTTGCCACTTCAACAAAAAAATCAGATGACAAATTAATTTATTTTTTGAAGTCAAATAAAGTAAAGTATTTTCGAGGAAGTCTTACTAATGTAGCAAGTAGATTTTTAAAAATAGCAAAAAATAGTAATAAAAAGTTTTTTATTAGAATTAGTGGAGATAGCCCGCTGATTAGTCCAAAAATAATCAATAGAGCCATAGTATTACATAAAAGATATCCAAAATATGACTTAATAACCAATATTTTTCCCAGAACATTTCCCCAGGGTCAGTCAGTGGAAATTCTTAAAATGTCAGTTTTAGAAAATAATTTAGTAAACATGAATAAGAATGAGTTGGAGCATGTAACACAATTTTTTTATAGAAATTGTCATAATTTTTTAATTAAAAACTTTGTATACACTGGAAAAAATTTGTTAATTAAGTTAGCTGTAGATACAAAAAAAGATTTAAAAAATATTTTAAAAATAATTAAATGAAAATTAATGCTGCAATTATTGGTACGGGTATAGGTATCAAACATTTGGAGGCAATAGAGGGATATAGGAAATCCAAAGTTTTAATAATCTGTGAAAAAAATAAAAAAAAACTTTTAGAATTAAAGAAACGTTATCCAAAAATAAAAATTACAAATGATGAAAATGATATTTTTTTAGATAAAAAAATAAATTTAGTTTCAATAGCAAGTTTTGATAATCATCATTTTTCACAAATAGTAAAATGCCTTAAAGCAAAAAAACATATTATTGTTGAAAAGCCCATGTGTCTTAATAAAAATGAACTAAAAAAAATAATTTCATTAGTAAAAAAAAATAAGAATGTCAAAATTATTTCAAATTTAGTATTAAGAGTCAATTCACTATTTAAAGATATAAAGAACAAAATTATTAATAAAGATATTTATTACATAGAGGCAGATTATATTTGGGGTAGGGCAGAAAAATTATTACAATGGAGAGCCAAGATAAAGAATTATTCTATTACCTTAGGAGCAGGTATTCATATGATTGATCTAGTGATGTGGATGTTAAAATCAAAACCAATTTATGTACAAGCTTTTGGTAATAATTTAGCAACTAGAAGTACGGTTTTTTCAAAAAAAAGTTTTGCAATATACATTTTTCAATTTCCAAATAATGTCTTGGTGAAAGTAACTTCGAACGCAGGGTCAATTTATGAACATTTTCATGAACTTAAAATTTTTGAAAAAAAAAAAAGTTTAATACACAGCTATTTAGGAACCTATTCTTTTAAAAAAAAAAATAAAGAAACCGTTTTTAATAGAATAAACAATAACTACCCAGATAAAAAGAATAGAAAAAAATTAATACAAAGTTTTATTGATTCATTGTTAGACAAAAAAAATAATGAAATTATTAATTTAAAAGACCAAATAGATCTGATGACAGTTTGCTTTGCCTCTGATAGAGCTCTTGAATTAGGAAAAAAAATAAAAATTAGATATAAATGAAAAATATTAAATTCTCAAAAAATTCTATAAGTGTCAAAGATATAGAGAATGTAAAAAAAGTAATAAATAGTGGTTGGTTAACACATGGGAAATTTACAAATTTATTTGAAAAAGAATTTTCGAAATATACAAATTCCAAGTTTTGCGTAACAGTATCTAGCTGCACAGCAGGCTTGCATATATCTTGTATTGCTGCAGGATTTTCTAAGGGCGATGAAGTGATAGTTCCTTCAATGACACACACAGCTACTGCTCATGCCGTTGAATATACAGGAGCAAAAGCAATCTTTGCTGATGTTGAAACAATTTCAGGAAATATAAATATAGAGTACATTAAAAGAAAAGTTACCAATAAAACTAAAGGAATAATAGTGGTTCATATGGCAGGACTACCTTGTGATATGAGTCAAATAGAAAAATTTTGCAAAAAAAAAAATATTACACTTTTAGAAGATTGTGCTCATGGACTTGGAACAAAATATCATAATAAGCATGTTGGAAATTTTGGATTATCAGGTAGTTTTTCTTTTTATCCAACAAAACAAATTACAACAGGGGAGGGTGGCATTATTATAACAAACAATAAAAATTTTTATAATAAAGTAAAAAAATTAAAAGCTTTTGGCATAGATACAGATGTATCAGAAAGAAAAGTAGTTGGAGATTATGACGTAAAAAGTCTTGGGTTTAATTATAGAATGACAGATTTCCAAGCAGCTTTAGGTTACGGCCAAATAATTGCATATAAAAAAAATTTAAAAAAGAGAATTAATATTGCCAAGAGATATATAAAAAATTTTTCAAAAATAGATAAAATTTCTTTTACACCATTTTCAAAAAATAATTCATATTTTATATTTCAAATTTTTTGTGAAAATAGAAATAAAATTTTAAATGAATTAAAGAAAAAAAATATAGGTGTTAGTGTCCATTATATGCACCCTCTACCATCAATGTCTTTTTACAGAAAGAAATACAAACTTAATGAAAAAAGTTATTCAAATGCAACTCAGTATGCAAATACAAATATATCACTACCAGTCTATCCCACGTTAAAAATGACGGATGTTGACTATATTAGTAAAACAATTATCAATTTAATAGATAATAAAAGTTGAAAGAAAAATTTATGCCTGAAAAATGGGCTTTAAAAAAGAAAAAAATTAAACTTCTTATCGCATTAGATCTAAAATATTCAATTAAAATTAGTTATTCACAATATATTGATGCTATATAAGTTTTAAAATTATAAAAATGAATATTCCAAGATTTAACCCATCAAAAAATATTTTTATTATTGCAGAAATTGGTAATAATCATGAAGGAAATTTTAATATCGCAAAAAAATTAATTAAAGCTGCTGCAGATTCAGGGGTTGATGCTGTAAAATTTCAAACTTTTATAACTAAGGATTTTGTAAGTTCTGATCACCCTTCTTTTGAAAGGTTAAAAAAATTTGAATTTACTCATCAACAGTTTTTAGAATTAAAAAGATTTGCTAATAAAAAAAATTTAAATTTTATTTCAACCCCACTAGATTTTAAGAGTGCTAGTTTTTTGAAAAGAAATTGTAAAATAATAAAAATAGCCTCAGGGGACAATAATTTTTATGACCTAATAAATATTTTTTTAAATTATAATAAACAATTAGTTATTTCTACAGGTATGATGAATAACAATACTATTAATGATTTAATAAAATTTATTAAAAAAAAAAGTGGAAATAAATTTTTAAAAAAAAATTTATGTTTATTGCACTGTATTAGCTCTTATCCAGCTGAGGATAATTCACTAAATCTAATGAGCATAAAATATTTATCTGATAAATATAAAGATATTAATATTGGATATTCAGATCATTCAGTTGGTTATGATGCATGTATTACAGCAGCTGCACTTGGTGCCAAAATTATTGAAAAACATTTTACACTTAGTAACAATTTCTCAAATTTTAGAGATCATAAGCTATCTCTTAACCCTGCAGACATGAAAATTATGGTAAAAAAGATAAGAAAAGTTGAAGTACAACTTGGCAAATATGAAAAAATAATTGGAAAAACTGAAAAAAAACTAATTCCTTTAACAAGAAGATCTATGATAGCTAAAAAATCCACAAATAAAAATCAATTAATGACAGTTTATAACACTTCTTTTTTAAGACCACAGCATAAGGGGTCTGAAATTAAAAATGAAATTTTAAATATAAAAAAAACAATGAAAAAACTAAACCCAAAAGAACTAATTAAAAATAAATTTCTATTTTAAATCAATAAAATTTACAAAAATTAAAATATTATGTGTGGTATAGCTGGATACTTTGGTAATAAGAATTTAGATTCAAATACAATACAAAAAACTTTATCTACTTTATTGCGCAGAGGTCCTGATGACCAAAATTACAAAAAATATGAAATTAATGACTCTAAGAATTTGTATTTTTTTCATACTAGACTATCAATTATAGATTTAGACTCAAGATCAAATCAACCTCTTGAAGATAGTCTATTTTCAATAATATTTAATGGTGAATTATACAATTATCTTGAAATAAAAAAAGACCTAGAGTCTAAGGGCATAAAATTTTCTACTCTTTCAGATACAGAAGTAATTCTTAAGGGTTACCAGATATATGGAAAAGATTTATTTAATATAATGGAGGGAATGTGGGCGCTTGCAATTTATGACAAAAAAAAAAAAGAAATTGTAATATCTAGAGATAGATTTTCAGAAAAACCATTATATTACTATATCACTAAAGAGGGTCTATATTTTTCTTCAGATGTAAAAGCAATCAAAACCCTCTCAAAAGATTCTTTTGCTTTTAATAATAGGCGTTTACTTTCAGGATTGATATGTGGTTATAAATCTTATTACAAAAAACCAGAGGAGACCTTTTTTGAAAAAATAAAAAACTTACCAGGAGGTCATTTTACGGTTATTGATTCATTATTTAATTTTTCAGTAAAAAAATATTATTCAGTAAATACAAAAGCTAATCTTGATCTTAAAGAAGATGAAATTATTTTCAATACAAAAAAACTTTTTTTTAATGCAATTCGAATAAGATTGAGATCAGATGTTCCATCAGCTTTTTGTTTGAGTGGTGGTCTTGATAGTAGCTCCTTAGTGTCAATTGCTGCCAAAAAATTTAATTTCAAAATAAATAGTTTTTCACTAATAGATAATAATGACGAAAGATATAATGAAAAAAAAAATATTGATCTAGTAGTTAATGATGTTGACGCAAATCACCATGAAATAATACTAGAAAATAAATCGAATAATTTAGATTATTTAACAAATCTTATTGAATACAAAAATGCCCCTTTAAGTACTATAACATCTTATCTGCATTCTTTTTTGCAAAAAGAAATATCGAGTAAAGGATTTAAAGTATCTTTTTCAGGAACAGCAGCTGATGAAATTTTTACAGGTTATTACGACCATCATTTACAATACTTGCATGATGTTAACAATACTAAATATTTTGATTCTAGTTTAAAAAATTTTAATAAATATATAAAACCAATAATAAGAAATAAATTTTTTCAAAATGAGAATTTATATATTCACAACTCAAATTTTAGAAAACATATTTTTGATAACTTTTATGAATTTTCAGAATTAATAAATCAAAACTTGAAAGATGAATTTGAATTTGATTTTCAAGAAGAGAAGTTTTGTGAAAATCTATCTCTTAACAGAAGACTAAACGAACTATTTCATGAAAATACTCCCATCATACTAAATGAAGAAGATTCCAATTCCATGTATTATTCGATAGAAAATAGATCACCTTTTTTAGATTCTAAATTGATAGATTTTATGAATTCTGTAGAAACAAGACATTTAATTAAAGATGGTTATTCTAAAAATATCTTAAGAGAGGTCTCAAAAGACTATTTAATAGACACTGTAAGACTAGATAGAGAAAAAAAAGGTTTTAATTCATCAGTTCAAAGTATTTTTAATTTTGAAGATAAGGATTTTTATGAAACTATTTTAAATAAAAATAATAAAGTTTATGATTTTATTGACAATTCAAAATTAAGAAAAATTCTACAAAAAGATATTAGTAAGAATCATTATAGTAAATTTTTATTTTCTTTAATTAATTTAAATATATTTTTTGAAAAATCACAAATGTAGAAACATTAAAATTTAAGTTAATTTTAGAGTGCCACCATGTTTAAAAAATGTTAATAGAACTTGGGATCAAAAAATTAAATATATATATATGACTACTAAAAAAATAATCAAAGATTTTTCTAATAGAAAAACCAAAATAGGTGTTATAGGATTGGGTTATGTAGGTTTGCCTCTTGCTATCCTTTTTGCAAAAAAAGGATTTAAAGTTTTTGGATTTGATACGGATATTAAAAAAATTAAATTACTTAATTCAAAAAAATCTCCTATAGAAAGAATACCAGACTCTCATACTCGTTTACTTCTAAAAAAAGGAGAAATCTCTGACAACTTTGAAAAAATAACTAATTGTGACGTTGTGGTTATTTGTGTACCAACACCACTAAAAAAAAATATTGATCCAGATATCTCTTTTATAAAAAATACAATGTCGTTAATAAAAAATCATTTACGTAAAAATCAAATCTTAATACTTGAAAGCACCAGTTATCCAGGCACTACAAGAGAAGAGTTTGCTCAAAAACTTAATAAAAGATTTAAGATAGGGGTAAACTTTTTTATAGGTTTTTCATCAGAAAGAATCAATCCAGGTTTTAATGAAAACAATATCCACAAAATACCAAAGGTTGTGAGTGGTTATTCTAAAAATTGTTTAAATTTAGTTTCAAAATTTTATAATCTTTTTTTTCAGAAAGTTGTCAAAGCTAGCTCTCTTGAAGTTGCGGAATTTTCAAAGTTATTAGAAAATATTTATCGCTCAGTAAATATTGGGTTTATTAATGAAATGAAATTAGTTGCAGATAAAATGAATTTAGATATTTTTGAGATTATAAAAGTAGCAAAGACCAAACCTTTTGGATTTAGACCCTTTCATCCAGGCCCAGGTATTGGCGGACATTGTATTCCTATCGATCCGCACTATTTGTATTGGAAAGCTAAAAAAAAAGGTATTTCAGCAAAGTTTATAAAACATTCAGCTGAGATAAACCTAAAGGTAATTAGTTTTATAAAATCAAAAATATTAGAATTATTAAAAAAAAATAAGATAAAAAAAAATAATGCTAAAATTTTAATTTTAGGAATGACTTATAAACCTAATATTGATGATCTAAGAGAGTCTGGTTCTGTCAATTTAATGAAGAGATTATTGAAAGATAATATAAATAAGATTCAGTGGTCAGATCCACACTTTAAAAACAGGATTTTAATAGATAAATTTAATTATAACACAAAAGGGATAAATCTTACGCCCAAGATATTGAAATCTTTTGATATTGTCCTGTTAATGACTGATCATGATAAATTTAAATATGACATGATATATAAAAATTCTAAAAGAATAATTGATTGTAGAGGAAGGTATTCTGTTGACGACAAGGTAACCAGAGCTTAAAGACTTATATGAAAAAAAAAATATTAATAATTGGAGGGTGTGGTTTTATTGGTCACAATTTGTCAATTTTTTTGAAAAAAAAAAATTTCCATGTCGATGTTGTTGATAATTATGGAGTCAATAATTTAAAATCAATTAAATCTGAACATAAGGATATAAATAAGATTAAAATATACAACAATTTTTTGAATGAACGATTAAAATTATTAAAAAAAAATAAAATTAACATTATTAAGACTGATGCAAAAAATTTAGATAAACTAAAAAGAATATTCTTAAAAATAAAGCCACATGTTGTTATTCATCTTGCTGCAGTTTCTCATGCTGACAGATCGAATAAAAATCCTAATAAAACATTTGAAAATAGTGTTTTAACATTAAAAAACTCATTAGAATCATCAAGGAAAATTAATCCACATTTTATATTTTTTTCATCAAGTATGGTTTATGGAGATTTTAAAAGTAAATCAGTAAATGAAAACGCTAAATGTAATCCTAAAGGCATATATGGAACGCTAAAGTATTGCTCAGAACTTATGATTAAATCTTATAGTGAGGTATTTGGCCTCAAGTATACAATAGTTAGGCCATCAGCATTGTATGGAGAAAGATGTATAAGCAGTAGAGTAGGGCAAATCTTTCTAGAAAAGAGTATTAAAAATGAAGCAATTACCATTAATGGAGATGGCACAGATAAACTTGATTTCACCTACATAGATGATCTGATGTATGGCGTTTACAAAATAATCATAACCAAAAAATCATTAAATCAAATTTTTAATATAACTTACGGACATTCTAGAAAAATATCAGAAATGCTTAATCTAGTTAGAAAAAATTTTAAAGATGTGAAGGTAAATTACATAAAAAGAGATAAATTAGTACCTAGGAGAGGCACTCTTTCCAATGCAAAAGCAAAAAAATTAATAGGATATAAAAGCAGCTTCCCATTAGAGAAGGGATTCTTGAACTATATAAAATGGTATAAAACAAAAAATAAAATTTTTGATATTTAAATTATAAATGAAACTCTTACTAAATACACCAAGTGTTAGCAGTTTAGAAAGAAAATATGTTAACGAGGCAATAAATCAAAACTGGCTCTCAATTAATGGAAAAAATACTAAAATTTTTGAGAAAAAATTTGGAATTTTGGTTAATAGAAAATTTACACTTGCGGTACAAAGTGGTACAGCCGCATTACACGCAACTTTAAAAGGATTAGGGATCAAAAAAAATGATAATGTAATAGTTCCAGATTATACATGTGTATCGAATTTATCAGTAGTTTCTCAATGTCAAGCTAAGGCAATATTAGTTGATTTAGAAAGAGATACACTTGGTTTAGATTATGAAAAAACAAAATCTGCTATATTAAAATATAAACCTAAAGCACTTCAATTAGTTCATGTTTATGGTTTCCCAGCAAGAGATACAATTAAAATAATTAATTTATGTAAAAAAAAAAAAATTCTTGTTATTGAGGATGCAAGTGAATCCCTTGGAGCTGAATTAGGCAAAAAAAAAATAGGATCACTAGGAGACGTAAGCATTTTTTCGGTAAGATCAGAAAAAATGATTGGTGTTGGAGAGGGTGGCGTTATTGCGACTAATAATAGAAAGATTTATGAAAAAATTAAATTAATTGCATCAAGGAATTCACCCTATAGATCCAACAAGGATCCTTATTGGAAAAAATATTATACTTCTGGCGAAGGGTACAACTATTTAATGCCACATTTATTGGGCTCTGTTGCAAGAGGCCAAATTGAAAGATTCAAAAAAAAAATTTTAGTAAAAAAAATTAAAGTAGGTAAATTATATAGAAAAATATTTAAAGAAGACAAAATTACCTTCACTCAGAAAATTTTACCAAATCATAAACCAGTTTTTTGGCTTAACAGTATTTATTTTAATAGCCTGACTTCAAAACAGGTTCAAAAGATAGGTGAAGAATTAATGAAAATTGGTATAGAGGTAAGGTCAGGTTTTTGGCCTCTTCATACTATGCCAAATTTTTTATTGAAAAAAACAAAAATAAAAGAGTCAATAAAAATATTTAAAAAAACATTAGTTTTACCATCTAGTTATAATTTGAGTGAAAAAAATATTAAATTTATTTACAAAAAAATTACAGACTTATTAAATAAATATAAATAAATATAAATAATTATAAAATAATTATAAATATAATGTTAAATAAATTTTTAAGAAATTTTAAAATATTAAAAAAATATGTTAACCATAATTATTTTTTTTTCCCTAAAAAAAAACCTGGCAATCAAATTTTTCTTGTAGAATTTAATGGATGGCAAGGAATTCATATTGCCTTTTCTTATATTGTTAATTTTTTTTCAAAGAATAGGAAATGTAAAATTATAGCCTTCGAAAGCTACAATCTATTAAGTAATACGAGGGCAACTTTTCTTGAAAAAATAAAATGGGATATTGGAAAATTATTAAAAATCAAAACTTTTGGAGTATATTCATCTTTTGGTGCCAGTGATTTTATTAAACCAAAATATGACGATTATATAAAAAAAAATAGCTCAAAAAATTTTAAACATTTTTTTAAAACAAAAAAAAATCTTATTGATTTAGAAAGTTTACGTATTGAGAATATTTGGATTGGGGATTTAATTTATGACTCTTATTTAAAAAAATATGCAACACATACAATAAAATTAAATTCTAAAACCTTCAAATCATTTTTCTTTGAATGTTTATGTAATTTTTATTTTTGGTATGAATATTTTAAAAAACAAAAAATTACAGGTATAGCTGTAGCTCACTCTGTATATATTTCAGCTATACCTTCGCGAATAGCAGATTATAAAAATATATTAAATTTTAGTTTTGATGGTGCAAACTTTGTTAATGGTACTAATAAAATTTCCTACATAAAAAGAGAAAATAATTCAGTTATTGAATTTAGATATTATAAAAAATTATTTAAGAATTTTAAAAAATCACAAGCTAAAAATAATATTATATTAGGTCAAAAATATTTAAAAGAATTAATTGAAGGTAATGAAAAATACTACTATTTAAAAAAAACAACTTTCACTAAAACAAATTATAAAGAACAATATTTTAACAAACATAATAAAAATATTAAAATTGTAATTTTTGCCCATCTTTTTACTGATAGTCCACACGTATATGGTAATCATTTTTTTCCTGATTTTAATGAATGGTTTCAGTTTTTGGAAAAAATAATAAACAAAACTGATTATGATTGGTATATAAAATCCCATCCTCAAGAGGATGATTTAACAAAAAAAATAGTTAAACAATTTGTTAAAAAAAACAGCTCTGTTAAGTTGCTACCTAATAATCTATCAAATTCTTATATAGGTAGTAAAAAAATTGATTTTGCTCTCACAATGTATGGCACTATTGGAAGTGAGTTGCCTGCATATGGAATTAAAGTAATTAATGCTTCGAAAAATAATCCTCATTTTAATTATAAATTTTGCATTAACCCAAAAAATCTAGCTGAATATAAAAAAACTTTATTAAATCTAAAAAATAATAGTTTTAAAATCAATAAAAAAGACCTTTTTGAGTTTCATTACATGAAAAAACATTATTCAAATTTTAACAATTCTTTATTTTACAATCTAGATAAATACTTTTCACAAAATAAAAAACGACAAATATTTTTAACAAATGAATGTTATAAAATTTGGTTGGAAAATTTTTCATTAAAAAAACATAAACAAATAATCAAAATGACAGAAAAGTTTATTGAATCTGGCCACTATATGATTTCTCAATCATACTAATAAATTATTTAGGATTTAACATTTAAGATAACTAGATTAAATTATTGTTCTTCCACCATCTACTATTAGATTATGCCCTGTCATGTATTTAGAATCATTGCTGCATAAAAAGACAATAACTCCATTATAATCAGTTCGATTTGCCATTCTACCAAGAGGTATTAATTTACATATTTTTCTAACAAATTTTTTATCTTGATTATAAAAGACTCCACCAGGACTTAGACTATTACATCTTATGTTATGTTTTCCAAGTAACGAAGCGTAGTACTTAGTTAAACCGACAATTCCATGTTTTGTTACCGAATATGAAACTGGTTTTATATAATTTTTTATATCAGAATATATTCTTTGATCTGGAGCTATTATTGATAAATCAGATGCGATATTTATAATATTTCCATCTTTATTATTAATCATATTTTTTGAGAATATTTCAATTATATTTTTTACTGAGGTTAAGCCAACTTCTAAATCATCCTTCCATACATCTTTTTTTTTTTTAGATGGGGGTGGATTATTTGCGGCATTATTGATTATAGTGTTAATAAATATTTTCTTTTTGTTTAGATGTTCATTTAATTTTTGTAATTTTTTCTTATTAGATATGTCAATAATGAACTCACTAAACCTATTTAGTTCTTCATTGTTAAATTTAGCTTTAAGCTCTTTAATTTTTTTTTGATCGATATCTAATACAAAGCAATTTGCACCCGACTCAATTAATATTTTTGTAAATTCCCCACCCAATAAGCCTCCAGCACCAGTTATCAGAATATTTTTTTTATTTAAATCAAACATTAATTAGTATTTCCATCAACTTTTATATCAACGCCAGTAATATAATTACTATTTTTTGATATTAAGAAATCAATTACATTAATTATATCGCGTGTTAAACAAAATCTTTTTAAAGATACATTTGTATTTATAAATTTTTTTATTTTTGTTTTATCAATTATGTATTTTTTATACCAATTATTATTTTTTTGAAATATGTGTCCAGGTGATACTGAATTAATAATAACCTTCTTCTTAGCTAATTCTTTTGATATTTGTTTAGAATAATTTATTAAAGAATTTTTTGCTAACGAGTAAGGAAGTGGAGCGTTACCTTTAAAATATCCAGCTATAGATGCTATTGTTATTATTTTCAAGTTCTTAAAGTTTTTTTTACTCATCAAGACATCTATAGGATTTATTGCTGTAAATAAGTTTTGTTCATATGCTTTTTTATAATCAACATATTTTTTGTTAATAGTGTATTCAAGCTTTCCACTACCTGCATTACAAATTAGATAATTAATTATTTTTTTTCTCTCTTTTATTTTTGAAAACACATTTTCTACTTCTTGAAGTATGCTTAAATCACACTTATATATTTCTAAATTTTTATCCTTAATTTTTTTTTTAATTTCCATGAGCTTCAGTTTGTTTCTTGCTAAAACTATTACATTGATTTTCTTTTTAAGAAAATACTTCGTAATTTCTAACCCTAACCCATAAGACCCTCCACATATGACGACATTTTTCTTATTTTTCATGAATTGTTTTTTTAATAAAATTTAAATTTTTCAATGTTTCGTAAGTTACTTTGTTGTCATTTTTTGGCATATAGGTTTGTAAAATTAAATTATTTCTATATTTTATCTTTAAAAGATATTTGATAAATAATTTAAAATCAACGTCACCTTTGCCCAAAGTCTTAGTTTGTCCACCTTTTTTTCGATCTTTAATATGAATGTTTAGTACCCTTTTAAAGTAATGTTTTTCATCATTAAAATTATATCCAAAAAATGCTGAGTTGCCTGTGTCATAATTTATTCCAAATGATTTATCTAAATAACCTATAAAAGAATTTACTTTTTTAGGAGGCAAATCTACTTCAAATAAAATCTTTGTTTTTTTTAGGTGATTATTTTTTTTTAACAAATTAAAATAATTGATTATTTTTTTTTTATTTCCTTTTTTTATACTTGAGTTGTCAACTAATGGTATTACTATAAATTCAATATTTAATAGATTACAAATATTTAAAAGTTTTATTAAAAAAATGTTTGTTTTTTGTTTTTGCTTAATCCAAGCTGGTTTTTGCATAAAAAAATCAGCAGTAATTGAATTCAATTTAATATTGTTTTTTTTTAAAATTTTTTTAACCAGCAATGGTTTCTGAATTAGTGGGTTTGATAAAAAATTTTTATAATCTAAAGTCCACTCTATGTATTTAATTTCATATTTTTTTGCTAATCGAATTTCTTTTTTCCAGTTTGTCCAAGGAAAAGATTGTATTCTAGATTTAATTTCTCTTGGAACTAATCTTCCTTGCATAATCCCTATTTTTTCTAACATCTTAATCTTATAATAATTTTGCAATTTTTAAATCAATTGGATTATTAATATCATGCATTTCTTTTTTATTAGTTATCTCGATACCTAGTATTTTTCCAGTCAACATGTCTTTCTTTTTAATGAAATTTTCATACTTAGAAATTATTATTAGACCTATTGGTTTATATCTGGCATTCAGGTAGTGTCTATTAAAATTAGTAGCTGAAGATTTGAACTTTAACTGATGATCTTTTTTTTGAATAACATAGTCAGGATGAGAGGTATCTTGAATTTTAACAATTGAAATAAGTGAGTCATATTTTTTATTTTTTAACAACATATTTATAGCTTTAGAAAGGGTTTTTTTTCTTCTAAATAAATATGTTGGTTGTAATTCTATAACATAATCAAATTCCTCATTAATTTCTTTTAGAGTATGCAGCAAGGCTAGATTTGTTTGAGAGTTTTTTTTTGATAAATTTTTAGGTCTTAGTTTTTCACACCATGCGCCTTGTTTTTTTGATAAATTTTGAATTTTTTTAGAGTCAGTTGATACTGCTACCTTACTAACACCCTTAATATTTTTGGCATTTTTAATACATATTTCCACAAGAGATTTGCCATTAACCTTTTTTAAATTTTTATACTTTATACCTTTAGAGCCTATTCTTGCTGGGATTATCGCTATAATTTTTTTCTCCATTTTGATTATCTTTTTTGTTTTAATTGCTTGCCAATTTTGTTATTGAGTGCAATGACATTTCTTATAGCAGAAATTGGTATAAATCATAATGGTGATATGAGTGTTGCCAAAAAACTTATTGATGAGGCTCAAATTGCAGGATTTGATGCTGTCAAATTTCAAAAAAGAAATATTGATAAAGTTTATAGTAAAAAAATTTTAGATGGCTTGAGAGATAGTCCATGGGGAACTACTCAAAGAGAACAAAAAAATGGCTTAGAATTTGATAAATCTCAATATGAAGAAATAGACAAGTATTGCAAAGTTAAGAATATAACTTGGTTTGCATCTGCTTGGGAGACCGACAGCTTAGATTTCCTTGATCAATTTAACTTGAAGTATAACAAGATTGCTTCTGCAATGATTGTAGATTCCAATTTCTTGAAACAAGTAGCTTTAAGAAAAAAACACACATTTATCTCAACAGGAATGTCAACTATGGAAAATATAGTTAATGCTGTAGATATTTTTAAAAAGAATGATTGCCCATTTGAATTAATGCATTGTGTATCCACTTACCCGTGTAAACCAGAAGATGCAAATTTAACTGCAATAAATTCATTAAAAGAAAAATTTAACTGTAAAGTAGGTTATAGTGGTCATGAAAATGGGATTGTTATATCCCTTGCGGCATACACCCTAGGTATATCATCGCTAGAAAGACATATAACTTTAGATAGGACCATGTATGGCTCTGACCAATCAGCATCTCTCGAAGTTAAAGGCATGAGAGAATTAATCAATGGAATTAAAAAAATTCGTGTCTCACTTGGAGATGGAAGACTAGGATTAATTTTAGAGGAAGAAAAAGAAATAGCTAAAAAATTAAGATCTCACATATCATAATACAAGAATGACAAATCTTAGAAAGCATATTGGTAATTCAATAAAACTAAGAAAAAATATTATTAATTTTTCAGAAGATATTAATCTTATAATTGAAAAAATATATAAATGTCTAAAAGATAACAATAAGGTATTTATTTGTGGTAATGGAGGGTCAGCTGCTGATGCACAACACATTTCTGCAGAATTTTTGGTTAGATTAAATCCAAAAAAAAATAGAAAGTCATATCCAATAATTTGTTTAGGAAATGATATGACATATCTTACGGCATGTGGAAATGATTATGGTTTTGATAAAATTTTTTCTAGGCATTTATCTGGATTAAATAAAGAAGATGAGGATAATATTTTAATATGCCTTTCTACTTCAGGAAATTCTAAAAATATCATAAATGTTTTAAAAAAAGCCAAATCCGAAAAAATATTTTCTATAAGTTTTTTAGGCAAAGGAGGCGGAAAAGCAAAAAAAATGTCTAGTAAGTGCATAATAATTTCATCAACAAATACAGCGCTAATTCAGGAAGAGCATATGTTCATAGCCCACTATATCCTGAACTCTGTCGAGAAAAAATTATTATCAAAAATATAATTTTTTAATGCAAAAAATATTAATTTTAATTACTGATGATAATTTTGTAAGAAATTACATAAATACCTCAGCTCTTAATGATATAGAAAAAAATTTTAAGTGCTTTTATTTAGTTAATAAGGAATTAAAAACTAAATTTAAAAAAAAAAAATCATTTACATATATCCATGGCAGTGATGAAAAAAAAATATTCAAAAAATTTGTTTTAAAACAAACTTTTTTAAATCAAAATATTTCCAAGTCAGTTAAATTTTCAATTAAAAAATATACTAAAATTAAAATATGGTGGTCAGAAGAAAATTTTTTTAAAAAAATATTTAATATTCCAAAAAGAATAATTGCACAATTAGTTAGGTTTTTTTTATTTTTTATTTTTTCAAACTCTCTTGGAAATTTTTTTTTTAGGAACATCAAAATAAATATGAAAGAAAATAAAGATTTTATTAAAGCAATTAATATTTCTAAGCCAGATTTAGTTATAATTCCTACTCAAGGCCAGGATATTGGGGATTATGATATGATAAGAATCTGTGATAAAAAAAAAATTAAAACCTTAAGCTTGATAGATAATTGGGATAATCTATCTTCACGTGTGATGCTAAAACCCTTTTCAAACTATTTTGGTGTGTGGGGTGAGCAAAGTAAAAAACATGCAATAAAAATTCAAAAAATTAAAAAAAGTGCTATTTCAATAATAGGCACACCTAGATTTGATCACTATAAAAAATTTAAAAAAAAATCATTATTTAATTTTAAATATATTTTATTTATTGAAGGTTTTGGTTTAACTGAAAATATGAATGAAATATTTGATAAATTAGAAATTATTTTTGGCCATAGCTTGTTTAAAGAATATAAGTTAATTTATAGACCTCACCCTTGGCGTCAAGACACGAATATAGTAAATATTAAAAATTATAGAAATATAATTATAGACCCACAGTTAAAAAAGAATTATTTAGATAGAAAGTTTGACTCATCCGTCCAGCCTGATTTATCTTATTATCCTAAGCTCATATCCAATGCTAAATTCATAATTTCTGCACCAACAACGATGGTTATTGAATCTATGATATTTAAAAAAAATATTATTGTTCTTGGACACAAATCAAACACAGTGTTTGATCATTATAATCATGTTGTAGAATTAAATCATTGTGATGGAATTGAAAAAGTTAAAAATGTAAAAATGTGCTGGGATTTAGAAAAATTATTCGAGCTATCTAAAAAATTTCTTTTACAAAAAAAAACTATTGATAAGAAAGACAAAAAATTAGACTATTTTATTCATCAAGATAAAAACCCGTACAGTAAAAATTTATTAAAACTTGTAAATAATGTAATAAAAAATTAAAGCAGTGAATATCTATTTAAAAGGTTACCAATTAATAAAGCATAAATTCAAGTATACAATTTTAATATTATTATTTTTTAGTTTAATTGGTGCTTTTTTAGAGGGTATTGGGTTAGCTTTAATACTACCAGTTGTAGAATTGATAACTAAACCAGATGAACTATTAAACAACTCATATTTCAATTTTTCTTCTTTGATTAAAAAGAATATTACATACGCAGAGACTGTTTATATTTATATATCAATATTTTTTATAATTTTTTTACTTAAAAATATTTTTTTAATTTTAATTGGCTACTTTCAGTCAAAAATATTGCTGGGTATAAATTTTTATCTTTCAAACACAATATTTAAAACTTTATTAAGTCAAAATTTTTTAAATTTATTAGAGGAAAAATCTTCTACTATTATTAGAACCATGATTTCACAAACTAATGTATTTGCTTTAAATTTTATCCATAGTATTTCTGTTGTTGTTTCTGAATTACTTACATTTTTTTTCATATTAGTTGTTATTTTCTTTGTTACTAATAAAGAATTATATTTAGTTATTTTCTTGTTATTGTTCATTTTATTTTTGTATTGGTTTTTTTTTAAAAAAAAGATTTATGAACTTTCAAAAAAAACAGAAATAGAAGAAATTAATAGACTAAGAAATTTAACAAATGGCATAGATTCAATTAATGAGATAAATATTTTTAATATTAAAGATTATTTTATTCGAGATGATAATCAAACTAATATCAAGATAATAAAATTAGCATTAACAACTAGCTTGATAAGAATATTCCCAAGAGGAATTATTGAAGTTGTTCTAATATTATGTTTTTCATTATTTGTTATATTTACAATTGGTAATGATCTTAATTTTATAGATTATCTGCCCTCAATAGCTGTATTGGCTGCAGCTTTATTTAAATTTATACCAACTCTTAATAAAAGCATGATAGCAATTCAGAGAATAGGCCAGTCAAAGCCTATTATAGAAAATATTGTTAATAAATTGAGCTTTACTGAAAACAAAACTTTATCCAATATTAAAAACAAAAATTTTAAACACGAATTTGAAACATTAGTTTCATTAAAAGATTTAACTTTTATATATCCAGGTAGTGACAAAAAAATATTTAATAAATTAAATTTTGATATTAAAAAAAACCAAAAAATAGGAATATTTGGTAATACGGGTTCTGGTAAATCAACTTTAGTAAAAATTTTAATGGGTATAATCCCACCTAATTCAGGAAGTGTTACAATTGATAATCACAATATTTATGAAAATGTAGAGAGCTGGCATAAATTGATAAGTTATATCCCGCAAAAAATATTTTTATTTGAATCAAGTTTAGAAAATAATATTAAACTTTTTGATAATACTAACAGTGAAAAAAAATTTAATGGTATAATTGCAGAAGTTTTTAGAGATGTTAATAGTTTTGATAAATTATCTTCTAGCACAAATAATAATCCCTCTAAACTATCTGGTGGTGAAACTAAAAAAGTTGGGATAGCAAGGGCACTATTTAAAGACCATGAAATTTTAATAATTGATGAGGGCACAGCGGGATTAGATAAAGAATACTCAGAATATGTTATTTCAAAAATATTAAATTTAAAAAAAACTATTATATTTATAAGCCATGATATGGATCAGCTAAAAAAATTTGATGATATTTATGAGATAAAAGGACAAAAAATTCAAAAGATGTTCTAGTAATTCCTAAGTGCTTGACAAAATATATGATTAAGTTTCTTTTAAAAAAATATAGAATTGTTAACAATTAAAAATCTAATTAATGAAAAATAATAAAATACTTTTATATGGAGGGTTATCAACGTCATATATAGTTTATGAAAACCTAAAATCACAAAATAAAAAAGTTGATTTCATTTTTGATGAGTTTATCAAAGAACCGAATTATGAGAGTAAAGCTAAATTCTCTAATAAAAAGACTGATCTTAAAAAATTTATAAAAGAGTCAAAATATTTTTTTGTTTGTATTGGAATGTACGATGGATTTTTAAGAGATTATATTTCTAAAATTCTTATTAAAAAAAATTTAACTCCATTATCAATAGTTTCAAAAAATTCTATTGTAGACCAGACAGCAACAGTAGGTAATGGGCTGCTATGTTTACCAAATTCAGTGATACATAAAAAAGCAAAAATTGGAAATAATTGTTTGCTAAATGTAAATTCAGTAATTGATCACGAATGTATTATTGGTGATGGTGTTCATGTTATGGGTTCTGCATATATAGCTGGTAGAGTTAAAATTGGTAATTTTGCCTCAATTGGTGCTAATGCAACAATATTGCCAGATTTAAAAATTGGAAAAAATTCAATAGTTGGAGCAGGTGCCGTAGTAACTAAAGATGTAAAAGATGGATGTGTAGTTATTGGAAATCCTGCAAAGTTTTTAAGAATTAATAAAAAAGAATATAATCTAAAAATAATATAAGTGATTAAAGTTGCTTTTATATTAAACTTTAGGAAAAAAGCTTGGCTTGGTGGTTATAATTATTACATAAATCTATTTAAGTGCCTTCATTTACTTAATAATAAAAAGATCACACCTGTGATAATTACAGACAATAGAAGAGAAATTTTAAAAGATAAATTTTTTAAGAGCTATCAAATTATAGAAACAAGTTTAGTAAATAGAGGAAACTTATTTATAAGAATAGTTCAAAAAATTCTTATAATTTTTTTAAGCAGAAATATATTGTTAATTAAAATATTAAAAGAAAATGGAATAAAATGCTTATCTCATGCAGATTCACTGGGTGGAAAATCTACTATAGCATCATTTCCCTGGTTTCCAGATTTTCAGGAAATTAATTTACCAAAAAATTTCTCTCTTAAAGATAGGTTCTTTAGAAAATTAAATGTTATTATGGCTACAAAGCACTCTACAAGAATAATTATAAGCACAAAAAGTGTTCAGCAAGATCTGAAAAAAATTTCTGTATCTGCTTTTAAAAAAAGTTCTGTAATAAAGCATAATGCATTAATCGAAAATAATATAAAGTTTATTGAGCTATCTGCTTTAAAAAAAAAATATAATATTAAGGATAATTTTTTTTTAGTACCAAATCATTATTGGCAGCATAAAAACCATATCTGCATATTAAAAGCTTTAAAATACCTAAAAAAAAAAGGGTTTGATTACCATGTTATATCAACAGGTTTATTTCATGATCATAGGAAGAAATCTCACATAAATTTTTTAAGTAAGTATATAAAAAAAAATCAATTAGATTCCAATTATAAGATTTTAGGAGTGATACCATTTATAGATATGTTAAGTTTAATGAAATATTCACTATCCGTTATTAATCCCTCGAAATCTGAAGGTTTAAGTAATAGTGTTGAGCAAGCAAAAACACTTGCGAAAAATGTAATTTTGTCGAATATACCAGTGCACAAAGAGCAGCTATCAGATAATTTCTATTATTTTAATCCTAACGATAACAGAAAACTTGCTTCGCTAATGTGCAAAATAGCAAAATCTAAAGTTAAATGGTCTGAAACGAAAATAAAAAAAATAAAAAAAAATAATTTAATTAAGAATTTAAATTTTGCTAGAAGTTTTCAAGAATTCATTATAAAGTACACTAATAATTAATTGAAATAATGGCTGAAAATATTTCTCAAAAAATAATTGATAAAGCATTTTGCAATGCTTATTACGTACCTAATTTTAAGAATATTTTAATAAAAAAAATCTTTAAAGTATTACTAATAAAAATTATCTCTATTTATAGGGTAATAATTTCTTTTATTAAAAAATTATTTTTAAAATTATTTTTAACCTTCATGAAAAGTAATAATAGTAAAAGTTCTGTTATTACAATAAAAAACATTGATTTTGAAAATAAATCAGAAGAATTAAAAAGAAATGGATGGTGCTACATAGAAAATTTTCTTGATGATGATAGTTATGAAAATATAAAAAAAAACTGGCCTAAAGATATTTTTTTTAAATTCAAAAATAATCCTATTAAATTTTATTATATTGGACTTGAATATTTAAGCTTTCTTCCAGAAAAATATTTAGATTATGACAAGAAGATAATCTCTTTATATCCATATTTGAGAGATTATTATAATTATATACTTTCAAATGAGCTATCTGTATTTATTAACAAACTAGTTAATGAGAAATTAAATTTCGAATGTCACTCAATAGCTTGCTCTAGTGCATGGCCAAAATCCTTTTTAGCCCCTCATATTGATACGATAAGTATTGATAATGATATAAATAAAACATTAAACTGTATTCATTTTATAGATGGTAATAATGATGATGTTGAGTTTTCTGGAGCGACAGGGATATACGAGGATAATGAATTTAAAAAAAAAATATTTATACCTAAAAGCTTAAAAAATAGTTTATTAATCTATAATTCAAAAAAAAATTTTTATCACGGTTTTGATATTATGAAGAAAAAAAATTATAGAAAAAGTGTTATGTTTCAATTTTTTAAAAAAGATTAAAATCAAAAAATTGAAAATACTTCATATAAGCTCTAGCAATATATATGGTGGATCAACCAAAGCTGCAGTAAATTTGCACAAATCATTACTAAAAGAAAATGTTCACTCATTTTTTTTATCTCAGGACAATGAATTAAACATCTCTAATTCCTTATCAAAACAGTCATCTTTTACAAATATTTTAAATATAATTAAGAATGGAATTGCAAGAAAAATTTGCAAAACTTATAAATCTAAAAAAAAAGAAACTTTATCAATTTCAATCTTTAATACGAATATTTTAAATAAAATAAATAATAGTGATTGTGATTTAGTAAATTTACATTGGATATGCAATGAATTCATTTCAATTAATCAAATAAAAAAAATAAATAAACCAATAGTTTGGTCTCTATACGATATGTGGCCATTTTCAGGGGCAGAACATTATTCTGATAGCAATAGATATAGTGAAGGTTATTTGAAAAATAATAGAAACAAAGAAGAAAAAGGTTTTGATATTAACAAATGGGTTTGGAAGAGAAAATTAAAAAATTTTAATTTTCAATTTCCATTAGTTGCACCAAGTGAGTGGTTAAAAGATTGTGCTAAAAAAAGTTTTATTTTTAGAGATTTTAAAATCCACAAAATTGGACATGCAATTGATATCAACGCATGGGGTGTTATTGATAAAGATTATTCAAAAGATTTGTTTGAAGTAGATAAAAAAAAAAAATTGATAATATTTTTTTCATCTGGTTCAACACAGAATCACAGAAAAGGCCTAGATTATTTATTCAAAATTATAAAGAATTTGAAAGTTGAAGATAAAACTTATGAATTGATCATAGTGGGACAAAGAAAAAAAATTAATTTTCTTGATAAGAAAAATGTAAGATATATCGATTTTTTAAAAGACGATATGAGTAGAAAAATTTTATATAATGCTGCTGATTTAATACTTGCACCTAGTAGAACTGAAGCTTTTGGTTTAGTTGTGGCAGAAGCAGCTGCTTGTGGAACTCCGTCTGTAGGGTTTGAAAATACTGGTGTATCTGAAATAATTTTACAAAAAAAGACCGGTTATTTAGCTAAAGAAGACAACGTAATTGATTTTGCTAAAGGTATCGAATGGTTTTTTGAAGACTATAAAAGATTTTCTAGTCTAGGAATAAAAGCTCAAGAACATGTATTAGATAACTTTTCAGATAACATAATTGCAAAACAGTATATTAGTATCTATAAAGAAATTTTAAATATTCAATAATTTCTTTGTGAAATGGTAACCAGATAATATTATAATATGTCTTATAAGCTATGGAAAAAAAAAGATTATCCAAAGTTGATGATCTTAACTATTTTAATTTTAATTATGTTTGTTCAAATGAATTTTTTTAAAAAAATATATTTTCTTTTCACAAGAGACTATGAAACAAGGTTAATTAAAAGTTATGAATACTGCGGAAAAGAGTCAATCGGATTCTTATCAGATATAAAAAAAAGATTTCAGATTGACTATAAAATTCCAATAGTAAACTATACAAGTTCACCAAACTCCAGTTGGTACTACAATGATTTAAAAAGTATAAAAAATAAAAAAATAATTTTTTTAAATTATAATTCTAATCATAAAGTTAATACTAAATACTCTCAAAATTTAAATGATTATAAAATATTACATAAATATAATAACTGTTATCTACTCGATATTAAATGATTGAAATTTTTTCAATATTTTCTCAATTACTGTTAATAACAATATTTTGTTATGTGCCGACTAATATATGTTTATTTTTCAAAAATAATAGTAATCTAGATATTTTAAATAGATTAGAAATTGGTATTGTACTAAATCTATTTATTTTATTAATTTTATCATTTATCCTAAGAAACGGGTCAAATACAATATATTATTTGTTAATAATAATTTTTTTAAATAATTTGATTTTTTTGTCAAAAGATATTTTTCAAAAATATAAAAACCAAAGTTTCAAGATTAATTTTATCTTTTTATTCTTTATTTTTTTATTTTTAATATTTTCAATTGATCTTGCTAATAATTTGAAAATAGGTTGGGATGCTCAAAACTACTGGTTGATAAAAAAATTAGTTTTTACTAATGGTGGAGACTTCTTTGATCTTAAAAACACACCAAGAGATGACTATCCTTATTTAGGGTCATTTGTATGGCATATTTATTCAAAATTTAGTCTTTTAGGGCATGAATATTTTGGAAGATTATTTTATTTATATCTATTTTTATTATCAATTTTTTCTGTTGCATCGATCATAAAGATTAAAACTTTTGAAAAAGTGATGTTAATTTTTGTATTAATTTTTTTAATCTACAAAATTGAGTTATTTAATGGTTATCAAGAAATTTTAAATTTTTCATTATTAATTTTATTAACAAAAGTGTTTTATGTAATCTTTAGTGAAAATATACTTATAAAAAAATTTGATAATAGATTTATTTATTTATTTATTTTAATTAATTCTATAATTTGGATTAAAAGTGAGAGCACTGTCTTAATAATAATATTTTTATTATCTATATTTTTAATGAGTCAGATTAATTTAAAGATTAAAATTTTAATGACTCTATTTTTTTTGATTTTACTATTAAATAAATATTATATTTTCGATTTTGTTGGATTATCGCACGAAATCCAAAAAGGAAATTATGAATATTTTAAAATTTCTAATTTTTTTGACTTTGTAAATTTTTCACGAATTGCATTGGTCCTTAAATATATATTATTTTATTCACTTAATAACATTGCTTTTATTCTATCATTTGTAGCTTTACTGATTATGGCAAAGTTCGATAAAAAAAATATATTTATTTTACCTTTTATATCTATGTTTATTTTCGGCTTTGGATTTTTTATGTCAGCTTTTTTACTATCATCTTTCCCTTTAAATTGGGTTTTATGGGTATCAATGAATAGAATAATTTTTGAAACTAGTGGATTATATATAATTTTAGTTCCTTTATTTTATGATTTCTTAAAAAGAAAAAAAATTTTTAAAAAGATCTAGAATATTTTTTACAATAAATTTTCTATAGTAAATTTTATTTTTTAAATTTAATTTTTTATCTTTAATCTTTGTTACTTTGCAAAGTCCTGAATCTAGAAAATTAAAACTTATGTCTAATTTATCTTTATTTGAGTTATATATTTCAAGCATTCTAAAAAATGTTTCTTTATTATTTTTCTCTACCCATGAGTGATTTCTGTATTGGTCCTTACAATATGGAAGCCATGATATATCATCAATTAATATAAAACCATTTATCTTCAATTTTTTAAAATATAGATAAAAAATTTTTTCAACATGATCAGCTGTATGAGTTGTATCTATAAATATAATATTTAATTTGTATCTTAAGTAGCTATTAACCATTTTAAAATTGTCATCTCTACAATTTAAAAAAACCCATTGTTTATTTCTAAAAAGGTTGCTACAATCTGTAGTGTCAACTGATATAAGTTTTCCACTTTTTATATTATTTAAGAAATATTTTGTAGAATTACCGTTTTCAACACCAAACTCTAGTATTCTTGGTTTTTTTATTTTTTTTAATTCACTATCAATAAAGTTTTTTATTTTGTAACTCATATAGTTTAAATTTACTTAATAATATTTTTGAGATTATATTTTATAATATAGTAAATTGCTTTTACTCCATCAATCCAAGTTATCTTTTTACCTTCTGAATATGTGCGACCATAATATGATATTCCAACCTCATAAATTTTATAATTTTTTCTAGAAATTTTTGCAGTAATTTCAGCCTCAAACCCAAATCCATCTTCTTCAATTTTTATTTTTTTTAAGATTTCACTTTTAAAAACTTTATAACAAGTTTCTATATCTGTTAAATTTAATCCAGAAAATATATTTGATAAAATTGTTAAAAACCCATTTGCTACCCTGTGCCAAAAATAACTTGCTCTGTGGGGATTGCTTCCAATAAATCTTGATCCATAAACTATATCTGCTCTACCGGATAAAATAGGGTTAATAAGCAACATATATTCATTTGGATCATACTCTAGATCAGCATCTTGGATCAATATCATGTCACCTGTTGCTTCCATTATTCCAGTTCTTAGCGCCGCACCTTTGCCCTGATTAGAAGTATGAAATATTAGCTTATCAATTTTTTCTTTTAATTTATTTTTTAAAATATCTGTTGTGGAATCTTGAGAGCAGTCATCAACTACAATTATTTCTATATTTTTGTATTCTTGATTTAAGACTTTATTAATAACCGTTTCTATACTTCTCTCTTCATTGTAACAAGGAATTATGATTGATAATTTCATCTATTTTTTTTTAATTATTGGACTATATTCATTTAATTTTTTTTATCACTATCATCTTGTACGGTGTCCAATATTTAGCAAAGGGTGAAAATAAAACCTCTACTATTTTAAGAAAAGAATTTAAAAAAGATGGTAAAAATTGCTTAAAATTTAGGCCTCCAGAAAAAAAATATCTTAAACCATTTATTTCATATTGTTCGTGCACAATTTTTAGGTTTTCTCCATATTTTTTATTAAATAACTCAATATCTCTCACAAAAATATTGTGCGCTTGGGCTTGATTGGCGTTAGCTAATGGCCCAAATGATTCGTTATTATCCCATTCAACTTTGTTAGTATCAAAATATTCGTCATTATGTAAATTTTTATGTAATACTCTTGAAAAAAATCCATTGTGTGGCTCAATCAATATACACCCACCACTGTTTTTTAAAACACGAATTAATTCATTAAAAAATTTTGTGGGGTAGGGAATGTGGTGAAAAACATTAATTCCATAAATACACCTTATTGAATTGTTTTCTAAATTTAAGCTTGTGGCATCAAGTTCTAAATCATAATTAATCCCTTTTCTTTGAAATTCAGAGGTTAAGATATTTTTTCTAATATCTTTAAAAAAACCAACACCTGATCCTAATTCTATCTCTAAACCATCAACAGAAAAATATTGATCACAAATTTTTGACATATCTTTGTAGAATGTTTTAAATGCAGAATTAAGTAATTTTTTTTTTTTTAAAATTGATAGATGAATTTTTACTAATTGATTACTATTTACATCGACACCTAGAACATCTTTTTCATATAGTAAATTTCTAATTTTACGATTCATTAATTAAATATTTATATTATTAATGTATACTTATAATATAATTAATACATCATAAAAACAATCTAATGAAAAAAAAAAATAAAAAAATAGTTATTTTAGGAAAAAGTTTAAAATTTAAAAAAATTATTTCATCAATATTTCCTCATTCTGATATCAAAGTTTTTTCGTGGCGATCAATTAAAAAATTAAAATTAGATGAAAAGGTTATTGAAAAAAAAGTAGATTTAATTTTAGTTTGTGGGTATGATTTCTTGAGTCATTGGTACTCATTTAAAAAATATTATGATGTAAATATATCTTTTCCTCTAAAGTTAATTGCATTCCTGTCTACAAGTAAAACTTTAATTTTATATATTGATACATCCAGTAAAATAAAAAATAGTTTAAAAATCCAAAAAAATTATACATTTTCCAGATATGAATATGCCAAAAAAGAGTTAGGTTATAAACTCTTTAAAAAATATCATAATTTAAAAATATTAAATGTACCAGTAATCAAAAATAATAAAAATAAAGTTGAAATATTCGGAAACAAATTTATGACCATTCTATTTAATTTTTTATTATATTTAAATCTTATAAATTCAATTAAAATATCAAGATTAAAAAAAATGATATATGACTCAATTAATGAAAAAACCCAATTTAACCCTTTTAAGATTAAACCCTTAGGCCTATCAATTCCAAGGAGTTTACTTATAGATAGACTATTAAGATTTATTTATGATTAAGAATTTGGTTGTAGGTTCAGGATTTTCAGCTGCTATTACAAAGATATTTCTGGGAAAAAATTCTAGAGTAATAGGTTTTAAAAAAAAAGATTTATTTAGAAATCAAAATTCTTTTAGAAGAAAGTCACTTGATATAAACAAGCTCTTCTCAAAAAAAACAATATCATATGGGTCGTTAAAATTTGAGTTAAATAAAGGTAAACTGCATGATCGATTAATCTCAGGTGGTAACTCGACTATTTGGGGTGGACATGTAAATTTAAAAAAACTGACGAAGCAAATTATGAGTTTTTTTGAAAAAAAGATTAAATTTATAAAACTAAATTATGATAGAACTGGCACTATAGCTAATGACGAAAACATACATCAATTACAAACATATTCTGGAAGTATTTTAAATTCTAACAATATTTTGAAAAAAATTGAAGATGGTTATATTTTAAATTTTTTTGTTAAAAAAAAAAAAATTTATATCAAATTAATAAATCAAAAAAATAATAAGATAAAACAAATTCAAGTTAATAAATTATTCCTTTGTATAGGTACAATTCAATTTTTGGATTTACTTTACCGATCTCAGATTCTTAAAAATGGTGATTTTGTAGAATATTCTGAGTACTATCATAAGTATAAGATCAGCACTATTTATTCAAAACTACCAAAAGGAAATGTTACAGTCATTAGATATAAATTGTCGAGAGCAATTGGCCATTTTTTAGGTATTCAATATTTTTCTAAGTTTCTAAGGCTACTTAATTTTATCCCATTAAGTATTGACCAATGTTTTTATAAAAAAAAATTAAATTATAGGTTATTGCTTAAAAATGGTGAATTTATTGAAAAAAATGACTCAAGATTTTGTGATAATTTTGGTCAATCAATTCATTATTGTAATTTAAGAATTAATAGGATTTCAATTAATCAAATAATGAAAAAGATACATCCTAATATTTATGGAATAGGTATGTCTTTTATTGATCAGGAAATTCCAGGTCCCATTTCTAATGACATCATTTTAGATTCGCATAAAAAAACAATTAATATATAGATATATTGCTCAATGAATCTACATATTTCAAATTTAGTAAAATTTATCAGAAAAAAATTTTCAAATAAATTTGTTAAATACTTAATCTTTCTTTTATTTACAATCATAGGATTTTTAATTTATACTTTTTTTGTTAATGATAATTGCAAATCATTAAAGGTTTTTTCAGCATATAAAGACCTTGGTTTTGAGCACATTAGACCATGTCTTACTAAAGGAAATTTAACTAATAAAGTTAAAAAAGTAATTAAAAAATCTCCATTAGTTTTTGAGTATGCCAGAAGTATTAAAAGAAATCGCTTTGGAGGGTCCAATCAAGATATACTTTCTTTTGAAGACACTTCTAACTTATTAGAAAATAGAGAAGATTTACCTAAATACAAATATGAAAAAGGTTTACTAAATACAGAAAACAACCAATTAGATAAATTTAATGATAATGAACAAATTGTTGAAAATTCTTCTTGGACTAGATCTCATGGTGGAAATTGGAACACACATTTTAGCAATTCAAACTTAATAAATAAAAAGAATATAAAAAAATTAGATTTAATTTGGAAACGAACATCTATAAAAAAAGGAAATTTTAAATCTGACTACAAGCAAAATATTGAGATCAATCCAATAGTTATAAATAAAAAATTAATTTATGTTACACCAGATTGGAAAATTGAAGCACTAGATGGTGTAACTGGAGAAAAAATATGGGATATTGATTCACTTTTTCAGCCTTCAAGAAGGGGTATTGTTGGTTATATTAATGAAAAAAATGAGGAATATTTATTTGTACCAGTTGGTGGAAGAATTTATAAAATTGATGCCAAACATGGAAAATTAGTAAAATCTTTTGGTAACAATGGATCTATTAGTAGTTTAACTATAGTTGCTCCAATGGTCTATAATGACTCATTAGTTAGTGTATCGATTAGGAGATCTGTTGAAGTTTTTGATATTAATTCTGGAATTAAACAATTTGGAATTTCCGTTCATGGCCAGAGAAATTTTAGTGGAGGTGCACCGTGGGGTGGAGCTGCTTTAGATAAAACAAAAGAAATAGTCTACATTGTTACAGGTAATCCACTTCCCTCTCTTTATGGGGTGAACAGGCCTGGTGAAAATAAAAATACTTCTAGCATTGTTGCATTTGATTTAAAAAAAAGAAATATATTATGGGCTTTTCAGGATGTTAACCACGATTTATGGGATTATGATATTGCAAGTCCACCTATAATTCACAATTTAGAAATAGAAGGTAAACTATTTGAAACTGTAATTGCATTAACTAAAACTGGAAATGTTATTTTGTTAGATCGAAATAATGGAAAACCAATTTTTGATTTAAGATATAGAAAAGCACCAATATCAGATGTTCCAAATGAAATTACTGCAAAATATCAATTAGATTTAGAAAAACCTGAAAAATTCTCAAAAGTTGATTTTGACAAAAATGATTTTGATAAACTCCCTAATGAGAAAATAAAGAAAATAAACAAGATAATTAAAAATTCCAAAACTGGCTGGTTTGAAGCACCCTCCTTCAAAAAAGATTTAATTATATTTGGTTTACATGGTGGTGCACAATGGCCTGGGGGAGCAATAAACCCATATAAGCATGAATTATTTATCCCTACAAATAATATCCCTTGGAAATTAAGATTATATTTACAATCAATGGAGCAACCCAATAAAAATTTTATAAAGGATAAAAAGACATTAAATATATATTATAAAAATTGTGCCAGTTGTCATGGGAAAAATAGAAATGGTATTAAAAAGAAATCTGGCGAAAAACTAATTGAATATGTTCCTTCGTTAGTTGGATTATCAGGAGAAATGTCGGCAACACTCTTTGGAAAAAAATACTTTGATGAAAAATTTGATTTAGCCCACCCTGAAAAATTTAAAGATTTAGATCTAAATAAACTCAAATTATTATTTGCTGAATGGGATAATTATTTATATAAAAATAAATTAATTAGAGTTGAAAATAATGTTGATTCATGGACTCAATTTTTGACTGAGGATGATCTTCCAGCTTCTAATCCACCATGGGGATATATTGCTAAAATTAATTTAATTTCAGGAAATCTTGAATGGAAAAAACCAATTGGAAAAAGATTAATTAATAATGAATTGTTCGAGACTGGTTCAACAATATTTGGTGGCGTAGCACTTAATAAAAGTGGATTATTATTTGTTACTGGAACAAGTGACAATTTTACATATGGTATTGATGCAGACTCAGGAAAAGAATTATGGAGTTATAAAATGGAAGCGAGTGGTAGTGCCCCCCCAATTTTATATGAAATTGATGGAAGACAATATTTATCAATAATATCAACTGGTGGTGCTTATAATGATTATAAAGAAAATGGGTCAACCATTTATACATTTGGCATTAATTAAATTGTGAAAAAATATCTATGGCAATTAACTGAGATACCAAAATCAAAAACTAAAAAATTTGGTGAAGGTGGAAAAAGAACAAAAGGCATACTAAAAAAAAAACCATTGTTTTCTATAATAACTGTTGTTTTTAATGGAGAGAAATTTCTTGAGAAAACAATTACAAGTGTAATTAATCAAAGTTGTAAGGATTTTGAGTACATAGTTATTGATGGAGGATCCACTGATAAATCACTAGAAATTATAAAGAAATATGAAAAAAAAATAGATTATTGGGTAAGTGAAAAAGACAAAGGTATTTATGATGCTTTTAATAAGGGAATGATTGTATCAAAAGGTGAATTTATTGGATTTATTAACTCAGATGATATTTATAAAAAAGATGCACTAAGCATCATATCTAATTACATAAGAAAAAATAAAGCTACAGATTTTATTTTTGGTAGTGTAAAAAAACATTGGGGTATTTTACATGGTTACAAACCTCATAAAATCAAATACAGCTGGGGTTTTTATAGCAGTCATTCCACAGGATTTTTTATTAAAAGGAAAGCTGCAGAAAAGGTGGGATTTTATAATATTAAGTATAAATATCATGCTGATTATGATTATTTTTATAGACTTATCGTAAAAAATAAAATGAAGGGGATTTCGACAAAAAAAAAAGAGGTAGTAGGCATATTTAGGAGGGGTGGGTTTTCTAGCAAAATAAGCTTTTGGAAAAAATTAAAAGAAGATATTAGAATTAGATATGATAATGGTCAAAATATATTTTTACTAATATTAATTTTTAGCAATAAATTTTTGAGAAATATTGATGAAATATTAAAGAATATTATAAAAAAATGAATATTTTAATTACAGGTGTATGTGGTTTCATAGGGTTTTCATTAGCAGAAGAGTTAATGAAAACAAAAAATAAAA
>Ga0209632_10000646_pt1 | contig 35983 bp, 18 predicted proteins | sample COG_10_FD_184754 | JGI IMG/M metagenome (GOLD analysis project Ga0209632, IMG submission 184754) | Pelagic Microbial community sample from North Sea - COGITO 998_met_10 (SPAdes) (version 2) | ecosystem: Environmental > Aquatic > Marine > Neritic zone/Coastal water | place: Helgoland, sampling... | reverse complement strand
GCGCTGGACAGCACCTACGCGCGCGGAACGCTGATGGTGTACGCGCGCACGTGGAACGTGCTCCGCATTGCCGACGGGACGGGGGCCCTCCTCTTTGCGAGTTAGGGCGCGCGCGAAAAAAATACAACCGCAAAAACAAATGGTGGTGCGAAGCGTCCCGTGGGCCGCGCTGAACTTTCTCGTCCTGGTCGGCTTTGCCACGGTGGGGGTTCTCTACGGTGTTCCCCTGTACCGCCAACTCAGTGCTGTGGCGCTGGAAGTTCGAGGAATCGTCCGCGATGTAAAACTTTCCTTGGACCAACTTAAGGATTATCGGGACAAATATTAACAAATATTAAGGATTGAAACCAAACCCGGTGCACCCGGGTTTTTCTTGTTTCTTTTTCTTTTTTTTTTTTTTTTTTTTTTTTTTTTTTTTTTTTGGCTTCCCTCCCCTTGTTGTTGTGGTGGTCTGTGGCGGGAACCGCCCCCTGGTGCTTTTCGTTCTCTCTCCGGTTTCGATCGGTTCCGGTCGGTTCGAAACTTTCTTTCCGTTCTGCAATTTTTTTTTCTTGTTCGTTAAAAAAAACAACCTCTTTTTCAAACCAATTATATTATCACACCCCCACCCCACACACTCACACTTAACTTCGATGGCGTCCTACGCGATCGATTTTACCAAACCAAGCCTGCAGGCGCCGGACCTGCACAAACAGGGCGACGCCGCGTCCCCTCTCCCGATCGTGGTCGTACAGTTCAAAGACCCGGACAATTCGTTCAAGAACTTGGCCGAACCGGTCGGCAGAACGGCGGACAACATCCTTTCCGATGTTGTTTCCTCTGGACTGCTGGAAACGTTTCAGAGCGAGAGCGCGCCGCAGTCCTCCGGGAGTGTAGTCCAACACAACTCACAGCATTTTAAACCGTTCACTGGCGACGTCGCAGCGCTGGCCGCCGAAGGGTTCGAAATAAAAAAGAGCGAGGGAGACAACCCGCAATGGGGGGTCTACTACAAAGCCCACGCTGTTGGGGACGTCTTCAAGTCGGTGCTGGCGAAGTTCGAGACGGACCACACCAAAGACCTGTCTCTGCCAGTCGTGGTATGCCGTGAAGCGGTGCTGAAAGCCGAAAATTTCCTGAAACAGGGCGACATGCTTCACGACGAAGGGATACCTCGAAGCGACAAACGTTCCTCCGGTTTGACGGCCGCGCGAGCGTTCGAGAGTATGAATGTCTACGAGTGCACGGTCAGCGGGGACGTGACCGAGTCAAACGAGGTTCAGTTGAACCCGGACGTTGCGGCCGGCGAAGCCTCGGTCTCCCTGACCCTGGGCGACCAGGCTCTACTGAACGACACCAGCGTGAACCCTGCCGAGTTAGTGCTACTGTACGATGCGGCGAAGGCCGCGCTGGAGGGCGTTGCCGACGTTGCTTCGGTGGCCCGTGTCGGTGTACAGGTACAGTCCGGGGAAGAAGCCGACGAATTGTACGACAGTTTCGACCTTGCGTTCGAAGCGGGAGACATGCCGCAATCGCTGACGCCCGTATCGGTGAGCGTTGACGCAGTCCAAGCCTCTCAGTCCGTGGCAGTGAACGGTTCTATCGTTCACCAACCATCGGAAGTGCTGCCGAACACGATCAAGATCGACGCGTCTGGCATCATGGGGCAGGCGGGGACGCTTGGAAGTGCACCGATAGCGGAATACTACGTGTTTGACTTGGCGACTATGAGTAATTGGATGAGTACCAGCCACAATACTATAGCCAAAATACAAACTATAAAGGGTAGTGATTACAGAGGCGCCAAGTTTAATTTTCAAAGTGGCTCCCGAAGTAGAGTCGAAACAACTCTGGCTAGTAGCGATTATTATGCTGAACAGAACAAATACAACAACCTCCTAACTGCCACGTGGCCAAACGGATCATCGGCAGGTACGAAGTACTATGTTACTGCTGATCTGGTTAGTGATATGGCATATTATATTAAGCATGCAGGAGACACAACAAGTGTTAGTGGAAACAGAATTTATTACTACCCTAGCACTCAAGTTTCAGGTTTTAGTATTTCAAACATGAGCCAACCCACTCATTCGCCCGGAAGCAACGGCGACTTTACCGTTACGGTGAACGGGCACACGTACACGATCAACGAGACGAAAGACGCAAGTTTCAACGATTCGGCCAATCGTCAGTTCAACACCCGCGCCGCCTTCTTTGATAAGTTAAAGGCGGACCTGACGCCCGCCGGCGACGGCGTTCTCGTGCCGCACCCATCCAACCCGTACGCGTTCTACTTAAGGTCCGACGGGGACTTACCAGTGCCGACGTCCGCGAGCGCAGGGGTGACCATCACCAAAGACGGGGCAACGAACCCGAAACGCCAGTTCGTGTTGGAAGACAATAATCTCTTTTCCAGTCCACAGGTGGTGCGGGCGAGTTTCATCCTTACGTTCTTGAATGGTCAATACGTTGGCAATACGCCCCACTCCTTCACCATCAACGGCGCAGACTGTTCGTTTGACCCAAATAACGCAACTACAAACTATACAGCGGCCGCTGCGCTGCTTCGTGCCAGCATCGCTGCCAAGATCAGTAGTGATCCCCTTCTTGCCGGGTTCGAAGTCGCAGGTACTGGTCTGGAGGTTAAGGTAACCGGCCCCGCGGACGGGACCAACTTTACGTATACTGTTTCCGCCAGGATAGAATCTATCAGCGATGGCGTAGCAGGAGACAGTGACACGTCCCTTGTCAACCACGGCAATCAAACATTCATGGGACAAAGTGGGAACACCACTGTCGGTGACGTCGTTTACGACGAGAACGAGATTACGGTCACGCTGACCGGTGTGTTGGCCGACCCGGTGGTATTGACGTACGCCGCATCGACCGTGGATATACCTTTTCCTTTTAACAGAACTGCGTTGTACGCCGACATCGTTGCCGCCTTGGAAGCAGACGGAACCGTTGAATATGTGTCCAACGCAACCGTGTGGGAGGATGCGCTGCACGGTATCAGGGCCGGTTCCGACAACAACAAGTTGGCGGCACTGTCGTACGGGTTGCTGTTCAAACTGGCCGGGGACACGGTGCCTACTATTACAGTAACGGGAACGACGGACGTTGCGCTTACGATTCGTGAAGGAGGACAATTGCCGTTTCATAAATGTGTTGTTACATTGGGAGACGATTTGGGGGACAACAAGTACGTGGAAGTGCGCTCGTTGTCTACTGGTGGAGAAGTAGTAAATTTGTACCAAGGACCAAGTGTTGACAACGACAACGGACAACGTAGCGTAAAAGACGTGACAAATCCTTATACGTATCAGGGGACAAATCCAGACCCTTTCTGGGCCATCAACTACAAGACGGCCGATGGCATGGGGCACGATGACGGAGACGGTCCAGATCTCGACGATGCCGCCGCACGGGTTAAGTTGAAGGCAGGGTTGAAGGAATTGTTCGATTTCTACGGGATCACATCAACCTGGGCAGGGAACGAGTTAACGCTTTCCAAATACGGCATGTTCCCAACCCCCGTGTTCCATACAAGGACAATTCCGGACGCGGCAGAGAGTGCGGCGCCTGACATTACCGCAACGGGCAACACAGAACCCAGAAGCGAGATGGCGTCAGCGTTCACCATCACAAAAGATGGCGCGGCAGAACACTTTACGCTCGTCTACGGCATTCCAAGCACTTCGGCTAGCACCACCATTGCGTTGTTCGGAGACGAAACCGAAGACGAGAACCGCCAAAACATCGCGGACGGTCTTGCGGCGCACTACGGTGTCGTTTCCGGGACTCGAGCGTTTACATTGCAAGGCAACGTTGTCGGGGGGTCCTTGTCCGTTGAATTGAACGATGATGCACAAGATGTTCTTACGCTTGGATCATCCACCGAAGGAGTTTACACAAACCACGTGTACACGTTTGAGGACGGTACACACGGGTTCAAGGCAAACGACATTATTCAAGTAGGCGACTCCGCCAACGAATCCGTGTTATTCGTCGATGGCGCTGCCGTGACCGTCGTACTAGGAGGGGTCGCGCGCGCGCTCGTCCTTGGCACCACTCCGGTCATCGCGAACTCGGCAAAAACGTTCGAAATCCAAACGATCGTTGGCGACGCGGCCGGGGTGAACAAAACGTTCGAGGCGGCCGTCGGAAGGACGTCCGACGAGTTTGCAGCATTGGTTCGAACCTACTTGAACGATTTGCCGGACTTTATTGGAGGCGGCAGCGGTTCGACCGTGTCCGTGGCTGCTGAAACGCCCGGCAAGGTCACCGTAAAGGTCCTTCAAGGCTTTGGCGCGTACGAGGCTGACGAAGAGTTAGAGACGATACGGGATTTGCTGTCAGCAAGCAAACCGTTAAAATTAACGCTAGCAGCCAACTCAGCACCGTTGAAAATGCTCGACGTGCTGGCCGGTTCGCTTGGAGTAGATCCCTACGTCTTTACAGAAGACAGCATTGTGCGCTTCATCAGCGGGAACGACGCGTGGGTGGCCACGACCGTCGCGAATCCTGCCAAAACGCTCGAGGCGGGCGCGATCGAAGTCGCGAACCGCTTCATCGTCACAATGGACGGGGCAAGTGGTACCGTGCTTCCTGAGATCACGAGCGCGACGGCAGGGCTGGTGTCGTCCTTCGTAAAAACAGCCTACGCATACGGCAACGATTCCACGTTCAAGAACGTGTTGCAGAATTTCTGGGAGTCGACCGGTCTCACCGAGGGCCCTGTCGAACAGGTGGATTCCGACGATCGGGTCATTGCGACTGGACGCGTTGGAAGCGACAATAGAATCTACGATGTCACCGGACGCTTCCATGCGAATGTTGCATCGTTCTCGTTGAAACAATTGGACGCCACCGTTGCCGGGGACCCGACGTTATTGCTCAACGAACTTGAGTCCAAGGCGAAGAATGCCGACAAACACCTTGCCCTTCTCAACGGCGACCAGAACCTTGGCATGTACCAAGTGGGAAGATACTACATTGAGAAGTCGGACACGAAGCACGTGACAATGGGCGTTTCGGCGATCACGGAGGGCGACGACGTCTCGAACTTTAAGTTTAACGACGCCACGGCGGCGTACAACCTTATCTTAGAAGCCGGCAGTCTGACGGTGGAAACTACAGGCATCGATCCAGATGCCCTCTTGCAAAAAGCAAACATCGTCGTTCAATCGTTCTCGAAATTACGAGAAGACGGGGAAACGGTCACGGCCAGCATCATCAACAATACCGTGCAATTGGTGCTGGACGTTGGCGCTGCGACGACGCTCGAGTACGGGTACGCCGCCGACTCGACCCGCCTCCTTCCCATCGAGGTCCAGAAAGACCGCGCCGCGACGGACGAGTACACGCTTCACGCAAGCCTGGACAACGCGACCTTTGTTCCGGCGGTCGGGGCCGGCGCGGTGCTTGCATTAAAGGGCAACGACAATACCACCACGGTCTTGAACTTGACCCTGTCGAAACATTTGACGGGGAAAATAAACGCGTCGTACGCGTTTGCGGACGTCTCGAAATTGGACGACGACTTTTCCCAAACCATTTACGTGCAGGCACGGCCCTTGGCGAGCGCCGAGGTCACGGACCCCGCGTCGTTGGGCGTCACGCAAGCGTTCGTGTTGACAAAGTTCGAACAGCACACGCAGATCAACTTCAAACCTTCCGGCGAAGAGTACTTTGCGGGGCGAAACTTCCGAAGTCTGGAATCCGCCTCGGCCGTAGAGGTGTCGCGCTTCCAGGCCAACGTGAACGACCTTAGCGAGTCCCAGAAGGACAGCAAATTGTACGCGCGTGAAATCGCCGCAAACAAGGTGCACCGCATCCCAGGCTTGACGTGGGCGCACGTTGCCACCGCCGGAAGCGAGGGGTACCAGACCGAAATCACGACGAAGGAGCCCACGCCAATTCTAGAAACGCTCACCATTGATTTGGGCAATTATTTTGACGCTGCCAACCAGGGGAGAGCGTCCCTTACGTTCAGCATGGAGAGCGCCAGTTTCAGCACCAGCAAGTCCATTCTCTTGAACGATGGGTCGGCGCTGGCCGACGATACTCCAAGTGCCCCGAACACGCTCAACGTCAAGTACACTATACCCTCCGACAAGACGAACGATACGTTGGTGGCCGACATTGCTGCAAAATTGAGCGCGTTGCCGGACTGCACCGGTAAGTTCTCGTTCCAGGCCAACGGCAAGGGTCTGTCGTACACGGAAGTTGCGCCCCACTCCATTGCCATGAAACTTGTGCCGGGCATGACGTTCGTCCACGCAGTCTCCGATGCAATCACGTATCCTGGATATCCCGTTGTGTTGGCGGCCCTGAACGCGGACATTGCACCAGGCATGGTGGTCAGTGGCGCCCACATAAAACAAGGGACGACGGTTGCAAGCATCGACGGAGTGAACGTGGCATTGCAGTACCTAAATGTTTATGGGAATGTTCGCAACGCGCATTCAGAGAATATTCCAGCAGGGACTGTGCTGACCTTTCGCAACGTAGAGAACACGCGGAGCAGCGCTAGCATGACCTACAAGGTGACGATGGTCAGCGCACCCTCCCTTGCCTTGCGTTTGTGCTACTACAAGAACAACACAGGCACGTACGGCGTGGATGGAAGTTGTACCCAAAGCCAACACCTGGACCACGAACATTACGGAGACAGTCAATATTTCTTCTTGGGCCTTTCTGGGTTGCCAAATGGTGGTACAGTCGCCGATTACGTTGCAATGATCAATGAATTCGTGGGACACGCTTCCATGGCGCACTTGGCCGGTACGCAAGCGTACGAGGATCCAAACGACACCACCGTCTTCTATGTGACGGCAGGCGCCAACCCTTTCTGGTTGAAGAGCGTCGACAACGCTGAGATGACCGTGGAAATCGTCTACGGTCAACTAGCGTACGCCGCCGACAGCCCGTTGAACAACCAAGCGTGGGGTCTCGACGGCGTAGCCCCTACCTTGAACGTGTTGACCGATTTGCAGAACATTGCCGAAACCCCCGGGAACACCGACTCGAAACGAGGGGACGTGAATGCACGAGTCTTTGAGTTGTGGAATTACATGACCAAGGACTTGCTCACAATGGCACAGACCGGGGGCGACTTGCAGGCCGTTGGATACGATGTCGGAATAGACGCATTGGTCGATGGAATGACAGTGGCCTTTGACGTGCTGGACGATTCGACCATTTTGGGAGGGTACACCAACAGCGACGAGTCCGACACCCTGTTCCATCCCTCCATTCTTAACTTTGGATCGATCGATCCGAAAGATGCCAACAACTGCAAAGTGTACAAATTGAGCAAGGTCACGGCCGACGCCACCATCACGTTGACCTTGAAAACGGACGACGCGTCGCAGCAAGCCCTGAACCAGATCGACGCCGCGGCCTTTCCGCAGAGCATGGCAGCCAACCGTACGTTTCCGTTCGGCACAACCGCCGTTTCGGGATTGACCGAAATCGTCGATGTCGGAACCGTCGTCGCGCCCATCGCCGGCGAAGCCCTGACCACTACCTCGAAAAGCATTGGAAACTTCACCGTGCAGTTGGAGAGCGTGGCCCCGGCCGCCAACACGGCGGACATCGTCATAAACGCGAATGCAGGCGCCGCCGCCTTCAGCACTGCCAACATTGTCCTGTACAAAGCGTCCCTGAACGGTTCGGGTATCAATGCGTTTCGAATCGGCAACAAGGCGACCGGGGCGACGACGCGCACGTACCTGCTATCCCCTGTCGTGCTTCCCGACCCGAACGAGACCACGATGGAGGCAACGACCGACTTGAAGATGGCGGCCGAGTTCGGGACCGACACCACCCAGACGACAACAATCGCCACGCTAACGAATCACAGCAATCGGTTCCTGTACTTTTACGGGTCCACGACGCAGGCGAACGTGTCCATCGATGGCGCAAACGTGAACCTGGTACGGTCGAGTTCCAGCGATCGGCCAGCCCTCGTCAAATTACGGGTGACGAACGGGGTCCAGAATCGTGGCTACAGTATCGACAAATCGGACTTCCTGACCATGGACATCGCCGCGAGCGCGTACATAAACGCACCGTACTTGCACACAAGCGTGACCGCGCCGGCAAGTAACCCGTACCGGTACGTGCTCGACAAAAACGTCGACTCGGCCTTGGACCTGACCGGGTACACGCAAGTCCTTGTTCAGAATACGATCGTCTTGAACGCCGACGTGACCCTTGGACCGAACACGGACCTTGTTCTGGAAGGGGCAACCCGTCCCGTCACGAAAAACGTCCTTGTATCCTTGAACGTTCCAAGCGACCCAACGGCGATTGCGCCCGGCACGTACTTCGACAAGGAGGCGAGCGCCGTAGTGGGCGCCTCCCCCATGGGAGACGGTGTTCAAGTGACCTTTGTCGTAAACAGTGGCATTATCAGTGACTACGCCATCGTGAAACACGCGGGAGGGTACACCGCGGGCGACACCTTGACGTTTGACTTCAACGCTGTTGGCGAATCGATCGACGCGTTAAAAATTGCCATCGTTCTACGGCCCCAAGACATTTGCGACGTTCACGAATCGGACGAAAGTGGTGGCATCATCGAACAGGACGGGAAATTAATCTGTGGAGCCAACTGCTGCGTGAGAGAAACGACCGACCAGTTGTGCACCAACAACTCGGCCGCCGCCGCCCTGCCGCAATACTGCTACGGCACCTTTGGCCTAGCATTGGGCGAAAAGAAAGACTTGGCCACGGCATCGTACGCCGTCCGTATCAAGGAAACCACGTACTATTTGGGCGCAAGGGACGTTGCGGCCGCGTTCGAGAACGTGTTCGTGCCGATGCTGAACTCTGGCACGCAGCGCGCCGATTCGCCGGCGTTGACCGATGCCATGAGAATGACGAACGGGATTCGTGCGCCAGCCACAGTAAACGATTGTGTCGTCAACGACGTCCTACTGGTGGAGTCCAATATGACGGTGACCAACCTTCGAATTGAGACGGGGGGATTGGTCCTTCACCACACCAACATGCACGACAAACTGACGGGCAACTCCACCACCCCCCTCGTTCCCACCATCACCGTCAACGGGACGTTCACGATTGAAGGGACCGAGACCGCGGTAGGGCACGTCTTAGGGGTCAATATCGTGTGCAACGGCGCGTACAGCATCAACCGCGCAATCTTCGAGCGTGGGGCCCACGCGCCCGCGAAATGCGACCAGAGCATTCTGACATTGACCACTCCCGGCTCGATTTCCAACGTGGACATCCTTGGTCAGGCCAACGTCGACCCCGGACTCTCTTTGACAGCAAACGTTGTTGCCAGCAATTTGAGCATGCTTCGGTGCGGCATTGACGTGGACAGTGCCGGGTGCATAATCAACTACGTTGACTTTGTTGGTGACAACGCCGAGTTTGGAGGCGCCGAGTGTCTACGTATGAGACAGTACGGCAGCATCGCAAGAAACGTTCGCGCCAACGCGAACGCGCACTTCGTCAACGCGACCGGCGCGTCGTTCACAATGAACGATGGTACCATTCTCTTGAACCACCCGAACCAAGGGGACGTTGTCTACTACTACGCAGAAAACGCCGAGTTCGACCCTACGGCCGGCTTCAACGCGGCGAACGCGGGGGAGAACGATTACTACATCCATTTGGGCACGGCAGAAGCCTTGGACGTCGACGACGACATGCTGTACAACGCGGTCGATGGTTCGCCGTTGGGCAGAAGCATGCGGGGAACCATGCAGACTAAAAATTTCACGGACAAGCACGTCACGGTGGGCGAGTACGGCGACCAAAATTTGTTGGTGTCCGAGCGAGGGACTTGGTTTTTCACGAAAAATGCCACGGCCATCACCGGGACGGCAGGAGGACTCACCGTGCGAGTCAACGACGTGAGCACGGTCGCGGCCGACGCGGCCGAGGCGCTTGCACAGTTGGGCGCGACCAACGCCACAATTGGCCTGGCCAGGCTCGACGTTGCGTCGGCACTGCTTCCCCAGCCTTTAGCGTACACGTTTATCGACGCAAACGCTAACTTAAGCGACAAGAATGGCCTCTGCCGCGTGGTCCCCGGGTCCATCGCCGTGACCGTAGACGCTGATATTACAAAAACCATCGACTCCCCGTTGATTCTCTCCAGTCTATGGGGCCGACTGGACCGGGGTGGCTACACTATTCAGAAGTCAGTTGGTATGACCGTTCGGTACGTTGCCTTCTTTGGCCCGAAGGATGGGCTTCCTTCCCTGATTTACCAAGAAATAGTCGCTGTGATCAACAGTTTGGGAACTGCTGTAGTCGGGGCCTCGAATAGTTACATCGAGTACGATTCCGAAGTCTACATTGAGAACTGTTCTGGGGACGCTTTTGCTCGTCTCTTAAAAATAACGCAGGCTGGAAATGGGCACGGCTCACCCAACGAGCGCGCGAAGGTGCACGTCGTGAACCATGGAGATCGACTCTTTGGTGATTTAGCGCCGGGTAGTGGTCACAGTGTTTACGGGGAGACGGACATTTCGACGGACGGCAATGAAATCGTGAACGGGTGCCTTACGGTCGACAATAAACGGACACCCCGAAGTGGCCGAGCCCAGTGCCCCGTGTTGACCGATCGCATTGCGTTTGCGAATCCTGGCGGGGCTGTCTCCAGCGCCACGGCAGCGAACAGCGTAGAAATTGTCTACCCTGCCCTATTTGAACCGGCAGTGTTGAACTTCACCAAAAGCACGGTGAACGCCAAAGCGGACCAATGGTGGCACCCCATGCAACGGGCGACGACTTCGACCAAGTACCTTGTCAGCGAGCACGCCTCGGGCACGAGATACTGCGTCGTCGAGTCCAACGGAACCGTCGTCTCAAAGCACGGTTCCGGCAACGTGGAGACCGACGGGACGGTAACGAGCGCGGCCGCGCCAAGTGCACAGTTTATAGCCACGGAGGACAAGTTGGGATTGAGCACCGAAGACGGTGCCGCGCTCGAACTGACCACCCTGTACGCAGGGAGCAAGCCCGACGGCGTGTCGGCGGCGGCCATCGCCGCGGTCGCGGACAAGTTGATGACGAAAAAGACGGCGCCGCAATCCAATTTCGAACTCCCGTCTGCAACGTTCCAAGCCGTGCACAGTTACGCGTCTCCGTACTACGATGTCATAGGCGACGTTGCCATTGCACCGTCGCAGTCGACGGACATGGTAATGGGTGCAAACTGGTACGCGTACGACAACTTTGGGAACAAACAGTTCTTTCGGTTCGGGGAAGAGGGCAACGAAAACGTTGTCGATGGGGCAGACATTCCTGATTTTCCCGTTCGTATTTCCGAGAAGAACGGTTTCATGGAGATATACTTTCCCGAATCGATACGAGCCTCTGCTGCCGCCACCATCGCGGCGGTCACGGGACTACCGGCCGAAACGTTCGCGTACGATGCAGCCGTAGACCAAGACGTGCAAATCGGTGCGTGGCAGGCGCTGATCGGCGCCCAACTTCGATTCCCCAACGCTGCGGGGGGCTCATCCAGTCACACGTACGCGACGTTGATGGCCATCAAAAACGACGTTTCTTTGGGAGCAGGCGGGGTAAGCGCCATCACGGACGTGCCGTGGGCCGACCGTGCATATTACACGTGGGGCGGCGCGGCCCCCGACGGCATGACCGGGCAACAGTTGGGAGCGGAGTTCCCGGCCCTTGCAGGGTTGGCAGCCTACGACACTTTTGGTGTCACATGGCACCTGACTTTCCTCGGCATGAATCGACTGCCGTTTGTGATCGACAACGAAGTGTGCCCCGTACCGTTGCGCCAAATCGTCGCAATGGACGGAGTGAACCCGGTGTACCAACCGTTGGGGGCCCAAGACGGCCAGGACGTGTTCCTGATGAAGTTCGCCGCCAGCGCCATCGCGCAAGGGTACGATCAATGGTCGAGCGCTTGGAGCAGCCCGGCAGCCTCGTTGACGACCGTTACGGGACACGAAGACCTTACCAAATGTTTGACCGTGATCGACGGGACAAAAGCGACGTTCCCGAACCGGGAAGACATCAGCAGGGCCACGTACGAGTTTTCTCGCAAGGAGTGGATCGAGCACCCGGCGTACCCACAGACCACGGGGCTGTACCGTGCCAAGCCGTCCGGCGCCCAGGTTGACAGCAGTTTCAGCCGTTCGATCATCGTCGAAGACCAGCCCACGCTGACGATGAAGGTGAAGGACGACTTGGAGAACGGGGAGATCAGAATTTTGAGACGCGCCCAGTTGGACGCCCCGGACCCCGCGCACGCCATCCTTGAATTCCAAATCAACGCCAACGAATCGGACAGTGTAAAATTGGGGAGCAAGGTGACGGCCGTGTCGATCGTCGATGGCGAAAACTCGGACGTGGCCGCAAAGTACAAGATCACCCCGGCCGACAACGTGTTCTACTTGCAAAGCGAAGCAGGCCAACACGCCGCCGAAAACATCGACGGGCACACGTTCGTGTTTCAGGTCGAAGACAAGGTTGCCGGAAGGTACGATGGCTTGAACAACGGACCAAAGACGATTGCGAGCGTCATGGCGTCTTTGTTGGGGCAGCGAAGCATGGTCGTCAAGTCGGTGAACGATTTCAAGACGGCGTTGAGCCGCGACGAGCCGACCAATGGTTTCGATAACTACGGAATCCACGAAGTCGATTATTCCAGGTTTTTCGACATTAATGCAGACAAACTCTACGATGGAATTCCCGTGGAGTTAAAGGACCAAGTCACCGCGGACGACGAGGAGCGTTTGTTAGCGGGCGAGGCGACTATTGTGCAGACGACTACCGGTGACCTAAGCAACGGCGGCGACGCGGCCCTGGAATCGTTCCTGTCCAACTTCAGTTTCGTCCAGGACGCGACCGTGACGGACCACGTCCTTGGTACGATTGCCCAGGCCAGCCGGTGCGTGAAACTAACCGCCGACGTTGTTGCCGGGGGGCCCGATATTGTGTGGGGGGACAGTGCCGAAAACAAAATTATCGTTGTGAGCGGGAGCAAGACGATCCACCGCAACGTTCTTGTCAAACCCGGGACGCAAATTTTATTCGATGGGACCGGGACGTTGACCATCAACGGCAGTTTCACGATCGAGAAGGGCGACAACCAGGAAGATTCGTTCGCGATCGTTCGTGGAATCGACGACGTGTACTTGAAAGATTGCAACGGTGAATACGGCGGTATTGTCGTCGAAGGAGAAGTCGCCATCGACGGTCTCCTGATGATAGGTGGGGCGCAGTTCCAGTGTGCTGGGGGAAGCATCGACCACGCACGCTTCCACGGCACCTTAAAAGTGCAGAACGAGAGCGGTACGTTGCTTGTCAAGAACAGCATTGTTCAGGGCGCCGACACGGCGTTCGTGAACAAGGGCGTGCTCGCGTTAGACACCGTCTTGGTGAAGGACTGTTTGGACGCCATGATCGACGGCGGCGGCGAAGTCTTGTGCGAATCGGTCATCTTGGACGCGCCGCGCAAGAGCAGGGACGGTGGCGCTACCGTGCGCAACCTAACGAATGCTGCCGAGTTGGCCGGGATTGCTACAGTGAGGTCGCCTCGCAACTACGGCGCGGTGGCACTGGTCTACGCCAGCGCGGACGGTCAACCAACCGTCGACCTTGCTTCGATGGTGCTAGTGTCCAATTCCACCGTGTGGAACAGCACCGCGACGACCAGCCTTGGGGCGCCCCCGGTGGGTGGGTATTCGGCGGACGTGCTTGCTAAAATCGATGAGTTAGTAAAATCCAGCCCGGATTTTCCCCCCAACGCAAACCGTACCCTTGAACAAGCCGTCACAACGGAAGAAGTGTCCCCCGGTCTTTGGGACACGGTGTACAAACCAGTTGGAGTTGTAACCAGTACTTGGTACCCCTTGGGCCTGTCCGTAAGTTTTACCGCCGACGAAAAGTACAATATCAATTACCGAGCATCAGGCGCGGCTACTACATGGGAGGAAAATAATGGCGAAGGCAATTTCCGTGCTGGTATTTCGGCGACCGTCGCCGCGGCAGCCCCATCTTTGGCAAGTGTCGTAAACGCCCCAATCGTGCCCGCTCCGTCTTCGACGTTGCTTCAGGCCAAACAGTTCTTGCCACCGTCGAATCAGACCCTGAATTGCACTATCGAGTACAAAGAAGAGTACGATGAGTTCATCAAGAACATGAACGAAACCGCCGACGCCAACAGGTTTGAAATTACCTCGGTGCCAAAAGCGAGCAAAACGTTCGGTATCACAACCATCGATCCGTACGAACCGGACCCTGGCAACGACGTTGTTAGCGTGGACCGACCCGGTGCCCGCCTTACGACCGAGGCCATTGCTTTGCCGGCTGGCACGACGCAAGGGACCCTTAAGTATCGTACCATTTACAGTCGAAAAGCAGACGACCCTAACCTAAATCCGTTCACTGTCCTTTCCGACGCCGCCGCCGTCGTCGACCCTGCTCCCCTATCCACCCAATACCTTCTTAAGGATTTGGGAGACGCTTACCATGGCTCCAACAACATTGTCATGGTGCGGGGCCGATGGGGGTACAGCAAAGCGGCCTCGCCCGACCAAACCCTGGGAGCGCGGGCCATCCATTGGACGCAGGCGTACTACGGTAAGGAAGAGGCCTTTTTCAACACGAACGTCCCGCAGGAAATGAACGTTTTCACGGCCAATACCCACAAACGTTTCGTTGGGGCGGCGAAGAAGGACACCGACGGGACCAATTTGGAACTTGCAGAACCGATCTCGTTCCAGAACGAACTCGCGCTTGAAATCTTCGACGCGTTTGCGTACGGCATTGAAAAACAAAGCCGAGACGGGGAGTTGTTCGGGAACGACGTAAACGATCTGCTGTCGGCAGACGCTCAACGGTTTCTGCAAATTGACCAGGCCATGGACGGAAACACTGGAATCGTTACGCTGAAACAGAAGAACGGTCCGTACGCTACCCCGCGCCAAACAACACTTGTTGCATTAAACCCGGACGATGTGAAAGGTACAGCGCCTGCCCTGAAGTTCCAGGCCGACAGCGAACTGTCCGTGTCGTCCATTCGTATGCCAGACGGAACGACAACTGACCCATCGTACGCCATGGTGGAGCCCGAGATTGCGTCCACCGCAATTGTCGCCGACTTGACCAAATCTCTGGCAGTAGGCGCGGATGGGGCCGTGTTGGGAACCCTGACGACGATTCCTGCGTTGCCAAGCACGCTTCCAACGTTGCAGTTGCAAGGCGACGAATCGGAGATCGATTATTACCAACTGGAAGGGACTGCGCCTGGTTCCTACGACCCGGAGGCAGCCGTGCACAATGGCTACACGCTAGAATTCGCCCCGGCGCAAACGAAACGGCACGATGCGGACAATGGTCTGTACGACATTGGCCTTGAATTGGTGCGCAGTGGGGATGATGTCAACGTTCAAACCAAAGGGTTTTCGTCCGTGCTCGGCGTTACGCCTGGCGTTACCCACAGGGCCGTCGGGGGAGCGGCAGGACTTCCCTACCAGATCGTAAGGGAAGCAACCGATTTCAACGAAATATTCATCGACGTCAACTTAGACCAAGTCGCCGGCCACGTTCAAATGCTGGACGGTCTTGGGAGTGTGGTGCACGGAACAGAGGGAAACAGCAACGACGCCGCGTTGAACGCCCTACTGCCCCACGCTGCCTCGTACACGGGCAACCACGGTGGCTTGGCGATGGTGACGAACATCACCAACACCTTGCAAGCCGGTTTTTACGACCCTCCCGTGCTTTTCAATTTAGGAGACGCCGAGTTGGGGGCGGGCGGAAAGAAAGGTACCTTGGTCATCGATGAAATTCAACGCGACGAAGCCAACCAGATCGCAACGGTGACGGCCAAAGTGAAGAACAGTTGCTGCATTCTTCTCGCGCTGGCTGGGGACAATTACACCATGCGAATTGTGGACGGACCGGACGGCCGCCAAGCGGGAGGCACCCTGACGAACCTGTTGGACCAGGTCATCTTAAAAGAGGGTGACACTATCCGCGAAGCACACGCCGCGGATTCGAACGCGGCCGGGAGCAGCATCGTCCGCAAGATCGTTGTGCAGAACCACGCATCGAGCCAGACCATCCAAATCGAGTTGGAAACGTCGAGCGATTTCAACAACTCCGCGATCGGTTCGAAACTGTACCGCAACATTGCCTCCGACCCCATCTTCGAGCACAACGAAGACGAGGGAAGCAGCGTCCAATGGCTGGCCCAGAACAATTATTTGAGCACCCACGCACACTTTCCGAAACTGAACGATTGGATACTCGTTGCCCAGGCAGCCAACACCGTCGACAAGTACGGCAAACTGATGGTGAAGAGCATCGCCGGAAATGTTTTGACTCTTGGGTCAACGGCCGACTCCCCCGACGGAGAAACCATGCCGCAACTCGCGGCGGGAGATACGCTAAGAATGTACATCTGCGGAAATGCGACGGACGGCATGGACGCGTCCATCGCCGAGTTCAAGAGTGGGCACGTGCGGGACGGCAATTCGAACCAGTTCAGGGTAGAGCACAGCACGGCAACGTCCGCGGACAAATTGTTGATCATGGGCTTGTCAACGAAAACCGTGCGCAACAACAAAGTCTACTCTCACCAAGCCCAAGAGTACTTTTTGTACTACAAACAAACGAACGAGGGCGTTCCCGGGGCTGTTCCGAAGATTCGCCACCGCGTGCTCAGCATAAACACCGGGTTGGAGTACCCGTACGCGATGCCCCGGACCACGACCATCAACGAATCCAACTTCAACGAACTTGTGGGCGCCCAAGAGGCGGTCGTCAGTGGGCACACCACGACACCCTGGGAGCACAACACGATTCCTGTTCAGTCCATCGATTTGGACACCGACATGAAGGACACTACCAATCCAGGGGCATGGAAGAGTATCACACGAACGGCCGACTTGTCGGGAATATTGCTTGTCAAACAAAACGAAGAGACCGAGCATGGGGCGTGCTTCGTTCCAAGGGAATTCGAAAATTTGAAACGGCCCGACCTGAACGTCACGTCGTTCGTTGGGTCTGGAGGTAACCGTATTACCGTCAAGATGATCGTGGGGCACACGCTTCCGGCGGACTGCCAGATTCTTATCAAAGGCGCCGGCTTGCCGGCTGCCGCCGACAGTCTCGCGCCTGTGTCTGGGTTGGACGGCGAATTAACGAGTGTGCTGGCCCCGCCAACGTTGACCATCACCCGCGCCGTCGGCGGGGAGACACCTAGGGTGATTTTTCCGACCGACACTGTGCCGGCAAATTTGATGAATGACAACCTACACGATTCTTGGACATGGCCAGCCGATGTTAACCGACTTGGCGACGCATTGGTGCAAGGGACTCCGTTGACGGAGACCGAAGCCTACACCCCATACAATAGCACGACGGGGGCCGCCACCCAGGATCACATTATACCAAACAAGATTGAGGAATTGATCAATGCAAAACTTGAGCGAACCATTGGTGATGCTAATTACGTCATGTGGGACCACAACATTGAGTTGGAGAATAAGTCAACTTACCCACCAGGACTGTACTCTACGTTTTACGGTGATAACCGGTTTGCTTTAACGTACAACCAAAACCTGGACGCCCAGCCCGCGGACAAGCCAAAGAATAATTATTGGGGGGTCTTGAACTATCCCAACAGTCCTTCCGAGCAGGCCGCTGGGACCGAGATTGAGTTCACCATCGACAATTGCGCGTTGACGGAGGAAGACGACAAGACGTACACCGTGGAACTTCGGCGCGCGAACGGTGCGTTGTTGGAAAACGTAGCAACCGTCACGCGCACTTAAACCTTGAAATTGCGACTGAGTTGCGTTCGCGTTGCAAGGGAAAAAAAGGTTCCCACAAAAAAAACATATCCAATACACCAAATACACCAAAACAATAAAAATGCCGGCACTCATGTACGACGACGAGGGCGTCGACCTTTCCTTGGGGCCCCAGCCCCGAACGAACCGTGACAAGGAGTCGTTGTCGGTCTTTTTCACGAAGAAACGAAAACAGAAGGTCCAGTTCGGCAGCCTCTCCGAGCCCGGGTTTCGCGTTCTCAAGATGGTCGAGGACGAAAAAACCGGAAAACAGGGGGTCCACTTGGAGGTCTTCTCCAAAGACCTGAAACGGTGGTGGAAGAACTTCGAAGTGAACCTTCTCTTCGACGTGAAACGCAAGCGAAAGGGGTGGGGCCTCGCGCCGATGGAGACGCACGAACTTGAGGCCGCCTTCTCCTCGTCGTTCGTCGAGAAAGGTGTCCTCGAACTCCGCATCGCGGACGATTGCACGTATTTTGCCCTGGACGACGAAGGGGACGATTACGACGAGGTCGAAGACAGCATGGAAGCAGGCTCACTCGTTCTTCCCATTGTTCAGTTCGTCGGGTTGTGGATGAAGGACGACGGGCGCTTCGGCGTGGTTGCCGAGGTGTGCGACATGATGTTGTACGACGACGACGAGGACGACGAAGAGGACGCCGAAGAGGACGCCGCCGTCGAACAGCGCAGGCGGAAGCGACAGTACGTCGATTCGCCCGTCGAGAGCGTGTGCGGCTACAGCGTCGCGGAACAGTCCCTCCACCCCAACATGTTTCAATAGATCTAACCCTGACTTTTCCCTTTTTTTTTTCTGTTCCATCAAACAAAACACACCAAATGAAACGAGTGTTCAAAGGAAGCGTGGAACGTGCCAAAACGTACGTGTTGGACCGGTTGAAAGAAATGGCCCTCGGACCGAGCGACGCGGCGGTCTTCGACATCGACGAGACGCTGATCCTGAACCTCGAAGGCGACGAGTATCAAAGGAATACGCCCGTCTGGAAGGTCTACAACTACCTGAACGGGAAGGGCGTGGCCCTCTACTTTGTCACGGCGCGGCGAAAGTCGCAAGCGAGCATAGACTACGCTCACCGCCAGGTAGACACCTTCTACCCGAAGAATGACGGCCTGTACATGGTCAACAAGGAGTTTAACGATGAACCGTCCGCGTCCGACTTCAAATTTGCGTGCCGGAAAAGAATCGAAAACAAAAAACAAAAACGCATCGTGCTCAACGTTGGGGACAACTGGTCCGACCTGACGACCAACGTCGAACAGTGCAAAGAACTCTGGACGTCGCGCGAGAACTCGTACGTGTTGGAGGAAGACGGAAATGTCCTCCTCAGTTGGAAACTCCCCAACGTGGCGTACGAAGTGGCTTAAAATGTAAATCTCCGTGTTAAATCTCCGTGTACTCGCGGCAACAGTTGCACAGAAGGACGGGGACACCGTCTTGGACGGAAGGGTGCAATTTGTTGGTAAAGGCGTCGCAGTGGTGACAGTAGTCGTCTACCGTAAACCCGTACGCGTCTTGTTCTTCCTCGGCCAAGAGGATTCGGTCATCATCGTCTTCGGCAAGTCGTTTGGGAAGGCAGCAGCCCATGTTTTTATTTTATTGTAATTCTATATTTTTTTATCTATCCTATTTAAGGTTATGGTCGCATTATTTTTTTTCTCGCCCCTCAAAAAAAAAACGATATGGCGCACGTGTGGAACAAATCAACAAGACGCCGGCGGTCAACGTTGGCCGCCGGTGGGGCATACGAACAAAAGTTGTACAGAAAGAAGAGCACGAGCAGCGGTGTGCGTTACTTTAAAGTCACGGACGGAAAAACCGCCACGTACGTGAAATACGAGACCGCCTCCAAGCCCGTCGACGAGTTGTTGAAGGCGGTTAAAACGTTTAAACGAAATACCATGAAGAGTACAGGGAAAACCGCCTTTGTCAATCTGGAGGTGCTTCGCGCAAGGCTGGACACCCAGGCGTTGGAACGCAAAATCGAGGCCATGGAACGCAGAATCGAGGCATTGGAACGGAAAGAGACTTTTCGGGAGTTGGAAGAAATTTAGCCCCGAACAGAATGTGGAATTGTCGCAATTGTACGGGACCAAGACAAAGGGACCGAGAACATCCGGGAAAAAAGCGGTGGCAGCGTCTTTGTTGAGATTGGGGAAAAGAAGAAGGGTAACCCCTTAAATATTCTTATGGGCGGGCCTTATTTTTTTTATGGCGTTCCCAACAAATCAGTGCTACAACCATTGGCGAGACCCTTATTTTTTTTATGGCGTTCCCAACAAATCAATGCTGTGTCCCCTTTGTTGCTCCCCGTCCGACCATCATCGACGTTGCTCCAAATGTTCCCAAACCTGGTGCCTGGCGTGTGAACAAAACATTGTTTCTGCCTCGAAACGAACGTTCCGGACGAGAAAACGCACGTACGTGCTCTGGCCGTGCCCGTTCTGCCGTTTCACGTTCGTGTCCGGGTCCACCCTCCTCTCTCCGTCCACCGTTTGATTCGCAACCATGGGAAAGAAGAAAAAGAACAAGAAGAAGAAGAAGAAATGTGGGGCCACAGCCGACATGGTGGCCGACGGTTTGGCCGACGTGCTCAAGTACGACGAGTCCAAAGAGTACACGATTCCACAGATGGAAACGATGCTCGACCAGATTCCGTGCCTTACGGAGGCGATCGACAAGGATTTGCGGGCGATGGAGGCGGAGAGGGCCAACTTTGCGGTCGGCGACGAGGCCCACACCATCGACCTCTTGGAGAGCATGCTCCTCTCACACCGGACGCGCGGAGAACTGATGGGCACGTTCGCCAACCTCTCCCTTGACCTGGGGGCGAAGCACCGTGCGGTCGACCAGGAACGCTTCGAAGCGCGCGTCAAGGCGATGCAGACTACCCTGGAGCGCGAGTTGGGGGAAAAGTTCGCACGGTTGAAAACGCGGCTGAGTTCCCAGTGAGACTTTTGCGACTCTTTTTTTTTTGTTTCGGGTAAAGAAAAACAAACGAACAAAAACTCAGATGGCTTCCAATAATGATATCGCTGATATGCAGCCGGACGATGTGTGGGTCGTCAGACTTTACTTCTGCTTCGACGGCAAAGAGGCATTTGCCGTGGAAGGAGACCTTTACGGACGTTTGGACTTTAAAAATGGAGAAGTGAAGGAGTACGTATTTCATGCCAACCATACCTCTTACCCAGAGCACGAGCAAGGCTTCTTAGCGCTGAGCGACAACGAGATCGACCTTGAGTTTGTCACGATAGATACAAATGGACGGGAAACGACGGTCCAAGCGGGGGAAACCTGTCGCGTCGAGGTAGTCTCGACCAGACAAACGAAAAAACCATTTCTTCTGAGGCGGCGTTCGCCGAGGCTTATGGCCGGCGGACAAGGGTGCATCTTGAACACGAGCACAAATCGGTGCTGGAAGGCGAAGAAGGGCGAAGCCGACGAATTAAAAGCCCCCATTTTCGTGGACGCCTCGAAGACAAGGGCGGGCCTGGACGCGTTTCTGGGGAAACACGGCGGCGTGTTGCAAGGCGGCCAAGGGCGAACGAAAAAACCATTTCTGAGGCGTTCGCCAAGGCTTACGGCCGGGGGGCAAGGGTGCGTCTTGAACAAGGCGACAAACATGTGCCGAAAGACGAAAGACGGCCAGGTCGACGACGGGAACTGTCTGTTTAACACGGTCACCGGCCGGTGCGGCAAGAAAAAGGCCGCGCCAAAAAAGAAGAAGAAGAATTCGGCGCCAAAAAAGAAGGCAAAGGAGATAAAGGCTGTCTTCCGTACTAAGACGAGCAGGACGTGGTTGGGTGGTGTCGTCGATGTGGACAATGCTCAGTACATGAATACGACGGCGCCCAAAGTGAAGAAAGCAATAGAAAAGTTGGTGGATTCGCAATCCGTTAATATCGACGTGCAACGGTACAAACAAACAAAATTCTTTGCGATCCGAATAAATTGGGAGGAAGACGACGAAGACGACGAGGATCTGGGATATACGGTAGATTTTTACTTTGAAGAGGATCAACACAACCAAAATGATAAAATAAAAAACCTCTTTATTGACGGGTCCGTCATCGAGGTTGTGGATCCATACTTGTCCTTTGGAAAACGCACGTCTCTATTGGCAACGAAAGCCATGAAAGAGTTGAAAAAAGTGTTGCAAAAATACAAAAACATGACAAACGCCCAGGGGGCCAAGAAAGCGCCGAAGAAAAAAAAGGCCGCGCCGAAGAAGGAAATAGAAATAGTGTGCGACGGAAATAAATGCCGACGACGGGTGCCCGCAAAGAAAAAGGTGCCGAAGAAGAAAAGGGCCACCGGGCGGCTGTCGGCGCGGTTTTACGTCGATGAGATGGGCGGTCAAGCCGGGGAGAAGGTGGACATCTACGAGGGGACAGAGTCCAAATCGGAGGTCAAGTGCTTGGCGTACCGGAAGGGAAAGAATGGGCCAGTCCCGTACTGGGCCAAACTCGGCAGCCCGGCGGCGAACAAGTTGGGGTGCAATTGGGCCGTGCGCGGCGGTGAAGAGACGCTCAAGGAGAAAATTTTAAAAGCACGGTCTAAAGTTGAACGATTAAAAAACAGAAATTTTAGGATAGACGCCAAATACAAGAAAAAAGTGGATGCATGCCAGAAAAAGGCAAAAGAATGGCAGGTAACAAAACGAAACAAGTTGGAAAAGTTACAGAAGACATGGGATGAAGAATTAGGTCTTCTAGCGGCACAGGAATTACACCAGAAGATTAACCCCTCGCGGGAAAAAAAACGAAGAAGGGTGCTAAATGTTAGTCATGAAAACGTTAAGACCCCTTTGGGAAATTTTGGAGAGGTATTAAATTTTCCGATGTGGAGGTAAACTCAATAAAATCAGACTCCAAATGGCCAAATCGTAATGAAGGCAGCGATCACACTAATATTCGAATAAATATCATATTGTAATTCGCCTTTCTTTGATTAACATTTACTTGTACTTATTATACCTGTTTTTGCTTTAATACCATCTCCTCTCCTCGCTGGATGGGGTCGTGCGGAGTATTCCAAACTAAAAAAAAATTAAAAAAAGGGTAGGGGAAAATATATTGAACAAGGAGGAACTTTGTTCGACCATTGTGGAGGATTGAATCTACACTATCACAGCACGAAGACATACGCACAGCATTAAACAAAAAAAAATAAATAAAATTGAGATATTTAAATAATTAAAACCGTTGAATAAAATTGAATAAAATGTCATTTTTTTCTTACTACAGAAAGAAACAAAAAAATGACCAGTCGTCGAAAATACTACTTCTTCAACAACCAATCCTTCCCATTCCTTCACGGTGGAGCAATGGACGTGAAAAAGGAATTGGAACAGTTTCTTCGAAAAATTATGAAAGAGAAACGTGTGGACATGGAAGGTGCCAAACGCATCGTCCGGTCTGGCCTGGACAGTATAAAGGACCAACCATTTCCGGAAGGCTTGACCGTTGGCAAAAACGACGCTGAGGCAAAGAGACTAACGGCAGCGGACGGCACGGTGTACTACGTCGTACAACGAAGAACGACGGAAACGGACGTGCGCACGTCTGTGGTATCCTTGCGCGAGGCCGTAATGGCGTTAAGAAAGATCTACAATGAATCGATGGAATTCGAACTGTCGTGGGGGCCATCGGAGGCGCACTACGACAGCGACGAGGACACGGAGGAACAGATGCGTCAGATGGACCAGTACAACGACGACGTGAGGAAAGAAAGGATTCAATTTTACGGCAAAGACAATTGGGGGTTTCAGGCAGATAATTCCCGAGCAGAGTACATAAAGAACGAAATAATGAATTTTCTGAAACCTCAAGACACCCATTCGGCGCCATTTCAAGGCGATTGGCATATTGGGGAGGGTGAAGGGGACTGGGATGACGTAGTGAATAATTTAAAGCGAGAAGAAAATTGGTTTGTCCCGTTTGAACTGATTAACACGACAAGAAGTGATTCGTCCGATTTTGAGGATATTGAAATGTGGGAATTGCTTCAAGAATTGAAGATGATCACAGTGTACGAAACAACAATTAAACGAAGCAAAAAACGAAAACGGTAAGAGGCGGTTGGACCGTGGCGCAAAGCGTGCCACGTGCAACACGGTTATCAAACTGCAATTTTTTTAGTATATATATATTTGATTAAAAATTAAGTCCCATGCTGTGTCATAGTAAAAATTTAAAAATTACCGCTTCGTGAACTCTTCGATCATGGCCGTCAGGAAATCGTTCATTTTTTGCTTCTCTTCGAACACCAGCCCGACCGATTCCCGCAGGCGCTCGACCGTGTCCAAGAACAAGGCGTAGGACCGAATGAACTCGAAGAAGTCCGTGCCCTTGCCAATGGCCTTCACGGCCTGCGCGACCGTCTCCTGCGGCGTCTGGTCCGGGAACGTCAGCCTCAAGTCAGTGTACCACACCGACCAGTAAAAGCAGAACCCGCCTGGGTCGACGCCAGGGGTCGTCTTGCCAATGTTCAGGTTTATTGGGCACACCGAGTGCGGGGGAAGGTACGTCTCGTGCCCGAACAGGGGCCCCAAGTTCGCCTCGATCGCCGCGTCCAACGCGTCTTCCGTGCACTCATACAAACCGTTTCTCAGCGCCGCCGCGTGGAACCGGTACGGGTCGGACCTGTCGCACCCGGCGTCCGACATTCCGTTCGGGTCGAAACGTTCCAGCACCCTTGTCAGTTTGTCGAAAATCAACACGTTCCCGTGCCGCCCTTCCCCCTTGATCCCCGACTCGATCGTCAGGGGCACGACGACGAAGCGTGTGGCCGCCTCCGCCACGTCGGCCTTCAACACGTCAATCGCCCGGGTGCCAGTGAACGAGACGTACGCTGGCTCGAAGGTGTCGTCGTTCCACGTGACAGCGCTAAATTTGCCGGAGGGGTACGGGAACCCACTCGGGGGGCAGGGACCGTTCTTGCTCGCACCCTTCGTCTGCTGGTACATGATCGGGCACGCGTCGTTTCCCTTGGCCGGGTTCATGTGAAAATACCCGTGCGCGTGGCCAATTTCGTGCATGATTAAGTAGGCCCTGTAGGTGTCCAGGCTCCCCTTGAAGGCTACCGGCGGCGCAGCCCAGTTGCTCGCGTTTATCGCGACGCGCTTCGGCGTCCCTGTCATCCTCGTCACGCTCAGACCGTCGAAGGCTTCCCCGTACCGTTCAACGATCGTCGCGTTCGGAAGGAGGGAGAGGACGACGTCGGCGGTGGCAAAGGGGTCCTTGTCCGTTCGTTTGTAGTCGAACCGCCAGCCCCTTTCGTCCGCGAGTATCCCTTCGACGATTTCCTTGGTGGCTTCGTCCACGGTCTCGTCGAAGCCGTACGCGAACCCCGGGAATTTCGTGAAGATCTTTTTTGCCCACGCCCACCACGACGTAGAGAGTTCTTTGTCACGGTAGTAGTTCGCGGCGGAGTCGTACACCAAATCTTCCACAAAGAGTTCTTTTGGGTAGAGCGAAATCCAGGTCACCGTGGGCAGCACCGTGCACCGTTTTTTGTGTTTTGCGCCCAAGTAGAGGGCCGACGTTTTCACCAACCCTTCGTGCTGCTTTTTCGGCAGGATCTTGTCGACCCATTGCTGCCCCCGGCCCGTCGTCTTTTTGTACAGGGCTGGGTGTGCTGGCACGAACAGCGACCCCTTGAGCCCGTCCCTTACGTTTCTCACCATCGCGCGGTCGGTTTTGGGGTCGCGCGCGGCCGACGACTTTGCGAAGGCGTTGAACAGCCTTCGGCTCGGTTGAAGGATCTCGGTGGATTCCTTCTTCTTCTTCTTCTTACAACGACCAGTTTCTTGATTAAACACACAGTTCCCGTCGTCGACCTCTCCCTTTTTGCACCGATTTCCTTGTTCGTTCAGAATGCACGGTTGAAGGATCCCCGGCATGGTTTCGTTTGTTTGTACAACGACAAAAAAAAGTTAGGTTCAGGCATGTGATCCTTTGAGTTCCTTGAATTTTTCCTGGAGTTCCTTATGGTTTTGTTGGAGATGCGCATGCGCTTCTTTGAGTTCCTCATGCTTTCGCGTGAGGTTGACCTGTTCGAGCCTCATGCATTCAACGACAAAGTGATGCTCTTGTTTGATTGGCAGCGCACTCCCTATGGCGAACGTCTCTAAGGCGGCTACAAACTGTCTGTTGCGCCTCGTCATGGCTTCGATGGCAATTTGGTTTACTAGAGATAGGTGTCCTAGTTCCGCCGCCACCGTTCGCACAATATCATATACCACATCTCCTTGTGCTGCACACACCCCTTCAGATGAAGAATGTAATGAGGCTTGGGGCGTTGTTGTTTTTGTCATTTTGTTTGTTTGTTTTTTTTTTAATTTCTTGTTTATCGTTTCGTATTGGTATTTTTTGTTTACGTTTTGTGTAAAATTGATGCATTTTTAATTCTTGTGGTAATTTATCGCAATTGAATGTTTTACATACAAGACATTTTTTATTAAAAAAATAACGACATTTGTTGTTATTAAAACCAACGTTCTTTTAGGCGTGCGCCCTAATCTTAACGATTTTGGGTCAATTTCGCGATGCACCCAATAGTAAAAAGTACCCAACTTTTTTTATTTTATTTAAATGTTTCATGTTATTTTTTTTATCCACTAAAAAGAAAAAGAAACTAATATTTATTGAATGAACCATGCGCTCTTACTTAAAATTAATCAAACAAGATATACTTAGTGGGGAAAATGACACCATCGAACGACGGCGCTTATTCAATTCCCTCTTGAACGAATATCGCGTAAAGGGGGGGATGAAGAAACGAAAACAACCTTCCGGCGAAGGATCCGGCGAAGGATCCTCCTCGCGTAAAAAACGCAAAACGGAGGTTGCCCCGATACATACCTTGAATGGTCATACTGATCAGGTCTTTTCAGTTGCATTCAACGATGATGGCACAAAGGTGGTGTCCGGTTCGGAGGATAAAACCATAAAAGTGTGGAACGTTGCGACGGGTGAAATGGAACAGACCTTGAATGGTCATACTGCTACTGTCTGTTCAGTTGCATTCAACGATGATGGCACAAAGGTGGTGTCCGGTTCGGAGGATAATACCATAAAAGTATGGAACGTTGCGGGTGAATTGGAACAAACCTTGAATGGTCATACTGATTACGTCAATTCAGTTGCATTCAACCACAATGGCAATAAGGTGGTGTCCGGTTCGTCTGATAATACCATAAAAGTATGGAACGTTGCGACGGGTGAAATGGAACAGACCTTGAATGGTCATACTAGTTTTGTCTGGTCAGTTGCATTCAACGATGATGGCACAAAGGTGGTGTCCGGTTCGGAGGATAATACCATAAAAGTATGGAACGTTGCGACGGGTGAAATGGAACAGACCTTGAATGGTCATACTGATCAGGTCTTTTCAGTTGCATTCAACGATGGCACAAAGGTGGTGTCCGGTTCGTTGGATAACACCATAAAAGTATGGAACGTTGCGAAGGGTGAAATGGAACAGACCTTGAATGGTCATACTTACGGTGTCATGTCAGTTGCATTCAACGATGATGGCACAAAGGTGGTCTCCGGTTCTAATGATAAAACCATAAAAATATGGAACGTTTCGACGGGTGAAATGGAACAGACCCTGAATCATACTGGTAGTGTCATGTCAGTTGCATTCAACCATGATGGCACAAAGTTGGTGTCTGGTTCTTGGGATAATACCATAAAAATCTGGGACACGTTGAGTCTGGTTTTCCCCTTCATGAAAGGCTACAAATGGTGCGAAGGGATCGAAACAATAAATCGTACCGACGACAATACAATCATCGTGGAGGTTCAAAAAAAAGACCACCCTTTAATGCTAAGAATTACGGTGTCGAAAGATCATTATAAAGTTGAGCGCATCGGCAGTCGTGGAAAAGATAAGTTAATAAAGGGGATTGGACAAAAGAAATGTCAAAAAATAAACAACCAAGAGTACACCAGCATTAAAGAGATGCTAGACGAATTGTACACCGATGCGTTCGCAGAATCGTATCCTGGTGGCTACGAGTTGAGTAAAGTAGAGATCGAAAAATTGATGGACCGGTAAGACAGGGTCTGGCACTGCCTATTTTTTTTTGTGCCATAGAAAGAAAAGAAAAGAAAAATGAACAAGTTGTCGGCTGATATCACACAGAAATTTTTCCCTGGCCTTGTCCTTCACAGCCACGAGGTGCCAGGGGACGGTTCGTGCTTCTACCATTCGGTCGCCTTTGCGCTGTTCCCTGGAAAGAACAGGGGGTGGAGGCTGCGGGAAAAAATAAGAGACCATTTGGTGAAGAAGGGGGAAAATGGATGGGACGACTTCTGGAATAAGTTGCCCTCGTTCATCAAACACATCTCGTTCGAGACGGCGGTCCAGAGGGTAGAGGATCCGGCCGTGTGGGCCGAAACTTCCATGATCGTGTACACGATGACGAAACTGAAACTCAACTTCATGTTCATCGACGAGGAGAAGAACGAAGTGTACTGCCGGATTGCGTCCTTTTCCAGGAAAGGCCGCCCGTTGGTGCTCATACTCTGGCAGAACCACTCCCACTTCGTACCGATCGTGCAAGTCAACGATTATGGGGGGTTTGGCCAAGGGTTCGCATCGGCGCACTGCTACGGCGGGCAGGTCTACAACGCCGTGAAACAGGCGTACGGGACGTCGCCCTGTGGGCGGCTCCGGGGCGGAATGGTACCAAAGCCGAGAAAAAAAAGGAAGAGGCAGCAGACGGACCATTATGTCCCCGAAGCGGACGTGTTGGCGAAACTTCGAGGTATTTTGGGCGTCGCCGATGAGACGACGTTGCAACGGATAAAAGAGATTTTCCAATTAAACAGCAACGGCAAGGTTCTGGATTTTTTAAAGAGGAAGGAACAGGTCGTCAGGGACAGGATGCTGCCGACGGCGACGGTCCCGCCGGAGCGCAAAGACGACGCAGACTTTTACAAGTTCGATCGGTACGACAAACAAGAGATGGACAAGGAGGCGAAGCACGCCGGAGAGTTCAAACTTGCCCATTACACCCGTCGGGAGTTTAAGAACTTTGCGACCTTGCACTTTGACGTTCTGGAAGGGGACGACGGAAACAGGAAGGACCCGGAACGGTTGCTGCTCCGGTCGGTGTGCGACATGAACGTGGTCGGCAGGTACGTGGAGAACTTCGCCCTGGGATCGTCGGAGTTTCTTGTCGCAACGAAGGGAGGTAGGGTGATGGGTGTTTTGGTGTACGAGACCGAAAAAAAATGGTACAACGCAAGGCTATTGTGCAGCCTCGAACAGAAGAAAGGGACGGGCGAACGGCTCCTCATGGACCTTCTTCGGCGACACTTTGAAGCGTTCGACGGTGAAGGGGGCGTCAATGTGTATTCCACGTCGCCGGCCGTCGGGTTCTACAAGAAGATGGGGTTTACGGGCTTAGAAAACAGGTTTTCCTACGTGCACAAGATCGAATTGCACGCCTTCGAAGCGTTCGAGCCCAAGGCTGCGCTAGGAAAAGCCTGCAAGGGTTGGCGGGGGGAGTTGAACGGGGCGCAGTTGCTCGTCGCGCGGCACGGGCGCACCGTCTCGGCGTTCTTCGCGTACGACGTGGACGGGAACGATTACGTCGTTCGAACGTTCTGTGAGCACAGAAAAGCGCCCATTGGCACCCTTGCCCACATTACGAAACGGTTGCAACTGGACCATTTCTTGGCGTCTAATGGACAGGGCGCGATTCGAATTCCGGCTGCTGTTGCGAGGAAGGAGTTCAAGGCCGAACACTTCAAAGAAACGAAGGACGGCGGCCTCGAGTTTCGTCCGATGTATCGTAATTGGTAATAACCCATGGAAATCAGAAAAAGACATGTTGCTAATGGTCAACAATCGCGTTATTACCAGAAAAAAGTATGTAGGGTTGGCTGTATATCCTGTTGCCCTGTTAGATAAAATAAACGCAAGCAAGAACAGAGTATCTGGCATCAGCGACGTGTACGGATTGAAAATAAAAGAATGGCCATAAAAAAAAGTAAATATGCTCTATTTTTTTAAATTTAATTGTTTCCTAAAAATTGTTGCTGTCTCCTGTACGTCTCGTCGCTAACGTACATGGCAGAGACCTTGAACTGTTCTTTCTGTGGTTTGTATCTAGGGCGAGTGTTACGGGGCTTTTTTCTACGTCGAACAACAGTCGGTGCGGACGGCGGCGCTGCCCCGCACTCTTTCCAGTACAGTTGATCGCCGTACGGCTGGCTCGCCGTGTTCGCGCCATCGCAGGACTTGGTCGCCGCGTCGCTTCCGTTTAAATAACACCATTTTTTTGAATTATTATCTGGGGCTCTGTCGTCACAGGCGTAGTAGGTGGTGGGGGTGTGTCCACCCTGCCAGTACAGCCACGAATCTTTGCACTCGCATTTATCGCTCATTTTTGGTTGGTTGTAAGGTTAAAGTTTTCTTTCCTGCGTCAGATTTTTTTTTTCGTCCCCTGAACCTTTTTTAGCGCGGTCTCGCCGGCCCTTCTAATCGCCGGGTGAATCGTCAACGGATTCAACACTTTCGCCTGTGCGTCCTTTTCAAAGACCCCGCCGGTGCGCGGGTTGCTCAGGAACGGGCAATCGGTAGTGTGCCGACGCACACGGTTAACCATGACATAGTCGTCCTCGAATGTCCTCTCTATTTTTACACGGCACGCGCACAACGGAAACACCATCTGGAGCGATGTTGTGTTGGTCGTCCATGTCACCTCCCCGAGATGGTCCTTGCACTCGTACATGCGGTACCCATAATATTTCTTTTTTTCATTGTTGCGCACGCACAAATGGAGTTTGTGAACGGTGCCTTTTATGTTCGGAAAAAACACATATTCGACCTCGTCCCCCATGGTTTTGACGACGTTGAACAACTTCTTCTACTTCATTCCGTTTCGTTTTTTTTCTCGATTCAAACGTGATGCGCATGTACTGGGTTAACTTCTTTTTGAAAGTGGTAATAACCAACTTGTACCCACCACACCAACAAAAAAAAAGAAAATAAAAAAAAGGGGGTGAACCGGGGCAAGAACCCTGACCCTAACACTAATGATGATGGGTGCACCCTTCTTTTTTTTGCAAGATACGCGAAACTGTTGGCGCGGGAACACGCGCGCCATATCAGAACGCGCGCGCGCGCGACGCAAAAACCGCGCGCAAACGCGCGCAAAAGGACGCGCACAATTGTACAAACGAAAACAAACAAAAAAACGAAACCCTTTGCACAATGCAGAACAATACCATTCGAGACGACGCCGAACTGTTGCTGGACTTTGCCAACCAGAAACGTTTTCCCTTGTCCTATGTCAACCAAACCGGGACGCGCATGGTCTTGGAGTTGGTGCTCGACGGCCGCCACAGCCTCTACATCGGATCGTGCGAGGACGGGCGCCCGAACGGGGAGGGCGTGCTGTTCTTCGACGCCCAAGAGTACCCCGACTTCACGAACTACGAGACGTGGAATGTTCAGATTCAGGACGGTATACAAAACAAGGGCATGTACAAGGGCATTTTCACCGACACGCCGACCTGTCCTCTTGTGTTGAATGGAAAGGCCCAGTACCGAAACGCAGACTACGACATGGTTGCAAGGTTCAGGACGGCGGAGAACGGCAGCATCCTTGTCGACAACTCCGTTCCGATCTACTACAAGTGGCGTTTTGGGGACGAGTTTTACGGGACGGTCCACCGGACGACCAAGATGAACGAGCGGTGTCGCCCCTGGCGTGGGAGAAAGAAGTACGTTAGCGGAGAGGTATACACCGGCACGCTCGACGAGGAGGGACGCCCACACACGCAAAAGGGTGAGGTGGGCACTCTGAAGTTCGCAAACTCGAACAGAGAGTACAAAGGGTCCTTCTCGAACGGTAAGCCGAGAAACAAGGGAACAATGACCCTTCGAAAATTGGAAGAGTACACCCTGTTGGGTTGCACGTTTCGAACGGTCGATGTCGAGATGATCGGTGTGTTCGATACCTTGTACCGCTTGAACGGAAAGCAATGCAGACTTGCTGTGAAACGGGCAAAGGGGGAGGGCGGCAACGACAATCGCCTTCTTCTTGCCACCGTCCGTGGAGGGTTTCGTTCGGGGTGTCCCCACGGGCCAATAAACACTAATTTCTCTGTGTTGTGGAGGCAATCCTACCAGGGCAACTGCCAAAATGGAAGTTTCCACGGCAAAGGGGTGTGGTGCCTCTGGAGAAGAAACAAGATGATGGTGGTAAGGGACGGCTGGTGGGAAGCCGGTAAATTCATCGTTGGAACATTCACGCGCAACAAAATCTCAATCACGGGAAGGTTTAAGGGCAGTGTACCGACGACTAAAGACCCCATCCCTATTGGTCCGTTCTACAAACAGGTGAATGGAAAAAAGGAATTTTATTTTCCCATAAAAAGCAAGGCTGGGGCTAAGTACTCCTGTTATAGACCGATCAAAGGGGATAAATTTTACCACAAACAATGGAACCAAAGGATTGTAAAAAATATGAACCGAGTAATACAAGAATGTAAAGGTAAAACAACATAAAAAAAATATTGCGTATATCATCGTTTATATTACAATTGCCATATCTAACCCTTCTTCTCCGTCGTCGCACGGAAACTCCAGGCGCACGGAACCCAAAAGTTTCGTCGCCCGGACCCGACCCCCGTCGCACTGGACCGGGAGGACCAAGTGCAACGGCGTGTGGTCGGACGCGGCCACTCGGACCGACGTCGCCGTGCTGGTGACGTCGTACTCTACCCCTGGGGTGTACTCGAATTGGACGTAGAGCGGGTACGCGACCGCCGACGCCAGAGAGGAGGCGAGTAAAAGGGAGCGCAACATCGTTTTCTTTCGCGCGCGCGGTGGTGTCGGGCTTTGTTTTTCGTCTTGAAAGAAAGAAAGACCTACCGAACGAATCAAAAAACAAGAAATGCACAAAGTTTATCGCGACTTCTGGCCCGGCGCGGCCGACTTTCTCCCTTCGCTGCGGGAACAGGTGGAAGCGTACGGGTCGCACATCTTCAACCCCGACCGCCTGCGCCACCAGACGGCGCTGAAACCGAACTCGGACTTCTACCGCGCGTTCGACAAGGCACTGACGGATCGGGGGTTTGTTCGCGGGCGAACGATCACCGACGCCTTCGTCCTTCAATCCTACGAAGGGTGCCGACGGCAGCAGTTTCACACCGACTACGACGCGGACCTTCTCGCCGCGCAAGGGTCGAGGAAGAAGCCACAGGGCTGCCTGTTGGCCCTGGAAAAAGACACGACACTCGAAGTCAAGGAGGGCCCGGGCGCGCATACCGTCCGTCTCGGGCCGGGCGACCTCCTGGTCTTTGACGGCGACTGTGTGCACGCGGGGTCGGCTTACGATCGACCGAACACGCGCGTCCACTGCTACTTGGACGTTGCGACCCACGCACGCGAGCCGAACAAGACCTGGTTTGCTTAAAATGTTTACGGTGCGACGGAATAATTCAATATTATGTTTATAAAAATAACATTAAAAAAAATCTGTCTACGTTTGCTTTTACACAAAATGGGTAACGGATTCTTTCTCCAAAAGCAGGGAATTGACGAGTCCTGTAATGTCATCGTCTTCTTTCTCGCGGCGCCTCCACGGTGGCGAGAACTCGGTCGCCTGCTCCCATCCGGATCTCGTCAGAATGTTCCCCTTTCTTACGTCTCTTGTTGTTCGCACTACCACCGACCCTAATTTGTTCCTCTCGTTCGGCTCCTTAATCAATACCCGAACGTTGGGTATTAGCAAATCACGAAAAATCTTATAGGGTGCTCTTTCCGGTGGCGTTTCGTCCGAATGGAGTTTTATGAGCGATTGCGAGACCTCGTGTTCCTTAATACGCATGCTCAACCCCAGGTTGGTTCTTATGCTGTCCAACCAATCATCAAAATTTGAATAGGGGAAAACCCCTTTTTCGCACTCAAATTTATTTTCGATCTCAACCACCGATAGAGGGCTCTTTTCTTTTACGTCTTCAAAACTACTACCACGATGTTTTAACGTCATCGTTGCCCCGAATGTACTGTCTAGGCTCTCCGTTGCTGGGTCGTAGAACCCAATGTACACCCTTTTTCTGTCTCCGTTTCGTGTTGTTATCCACAGGGGTATATAGTTTTTTCCAAACGTTGCGAAAGGGACGAAGGAGTCTTTTCTATAATCTCTATCAAACAACCTTTCGAACAGTGGTCTTTGGTATGTCATAAATTCGATCGTGTTCATAATTTCCCTGAAATCGGCGTTAACTTTTTTTTTTTTTTTTTTTTTTTTTTTTTTTCTTTTTTTTTTTTGTTGTAAATCGCCTGAAATCCCAAGCGGAACGCGGTAGAGAAATAATCGTTTCCAATCGTTTGAATTCGCCAGGGAAAGGGTAGTGTGAAACGATCCAACGGAACGATCCAATTATCGCCATTTCTGATTGCCAATTTCGTCTCGTTTTCTGCGTATAAATAATCCTTCGGATTCTTGTATACGCGACCAAAATTATTCTGTCCCCTATTCAATCGCACCTCCTCGCCTTTTGTCTTCCCTCGATTGATTTTGTACCCCCTCTTCCAATGCGCAAACGTTGGTACAGGTCTGTCGCAGCACGGTGTACGTTGTTTCTGCCAGGCATGGATTGGGCTTATATCTTGACACCACAAACACAAGACGCGCTGAACAGTTTGTGCAACACCTTTAAACTTCGATGAAAATTGAAATGCCGGTACGCATTGTGTCAAATGAAAACGCACGCGGCGTTCAGTAGGTGAGGTGAAATCAAACTTACGGCAGTGGTATGTTTCCATGTCAGCCACGTAAAGTTTTTTCGGAATAACCACGTAATCCAGAAGAAAATTAGTTGATGGTCCTTCGTCGCCGCCTTCTTGTACTAACTCTGGACGACTGAAAATATGGGTGGTCTGCTCCTTCCACCATGCCCTGTTGCGATTTCTAAAGTTTACTTTTTCTTCTGAATTCAGAAAGTCGACCAGGTCTCCGTACCTATCTATATTCCACATTTCCTTTTCTCCTCGATCGCCTCTTATTTTCTTGATTTTCTTGTCATCGTCCAACTGAAACTCTTCTTTTTTTTGTTTTTGTTCTAATTCTTTAATTATTTGTCTAGACTCCTCCGCTCGTTCGTCTGTCAAGTTTGGGAACCATACCTTTTTTTCTTTGTAGGGCATGTTAATCAAACAAAATTCTGGTTTATGGCCGAACTCTCCTATGTATTGAATGCATTGATACATCTTAGGTCGGTCTTCCCAAGGCAGTTCTCTATCCAACGAATCGACTATCGTACCATGCTCATCCTTGTAAACGTACACCAGGTCCGGTTGGTTGCGCAGAACGAACATGCCAGTACGACCAATAATGTCACAGACTTTCGCATTTCTGTATCTATTCTCCTCTTTTATGTCCATATCTCTACACAGACTTTCAAAGAATGTATCGTGGTCGTCGCACTCTACAAGCCATCGCTTATCGGTACCAGACTGAAGTTCGAAGTTAAAGTTCGACCGGTACTGTAGGAAATTTTCCAGAAAAGTCGTCAGTGTGGTGGTCCGTGGTGACCGTCTCGGACGTGACGACGAGGGACCCGACCCGCATGTCAAGTCGACCCCCCCACCTCTTTTTCTTTTCGACATGATTTATTTGGGGTTTGTTTTACCTATAGACCGTATTCTTCCGTGCTCTTCGCCTTATTTTAGTTATTAAAGGCATTTATTTGCTCTTATTGTTCATAGAAAGAAAGGTAAACGATTCTTTACAACTTTATACAAACAAGTCACACATAGGCACAAACAGGCATAAAAGAACAGTTGGATATAACAATAACATAGAAACAACAGAACGTAAAGTGTAATATGGAAAAGTGGATATAATAACATAGACACAGCATTGAATCACCGCAGTTTGTCCCGCAGATAAGAGAAAAGTGAATACAATAGACACAGCATTGAACCACCGATGACGCAGATGTCACATTTTTACTAAAAATAGTAAATGTGTGACTCTTAAAGTAAAAAAGTGATTTCTTTTTATAAAGTTTAAAAAAAAAAGGTTTTAAATGTAAAAGTCAGGCTACCAAAAACCACCGTCAGTCGCGCAGATTTTTTTTCTCCCACAAAACAAAAGCACCCCTCACTCTTCCCCCTTCCCCCCCCTTCCCCC
>Ga0209632_10000643_pt1 | contig 36077 bp, 51 predicted proteins | sample COG_10_FD_184754 | JGI IMG/M metagenome (GOLD analysis project Ga0209632, IMG submission 184754) | Pelagic Microbial community sample from North Sea - COGITO 998_met_10 (SPAdes) (version 2) | ecosystem: Environmental > Aquatic > Marine > Neritic zone/Coastal water | place: Helgoland, sampling... | reverse complement strand
TAGATGCTACTGGCAAGATATATGACCATGAGTTTGGATATGACCACAATGGCGATGTTAGTTTTATTGAACATGGGCCTGTAGAATTAGGTACAGGTGAAAATAGCTCTAATCTTACGTTTTTATACCCTGATGAAAGCGCACAAGGCGACGTTAGCATAACCTTTAAAAGTAAAATGTACCCTAACGGCACAGAACGTAGTTTTGGCCCATACACAGCAACTCGGCAACCTGTACCAATAAGAGTACATGGCAGACAAATGCTTGTTAAAGCAATAGGCGCAGAGTCAACTAATTGGAGGCTTGGTGTACCGCGTATTGAAGTTAAACCAGGAAGCAAACGATGAGACTGCCTGATGCAATGCCAACATATGACGTTATAAATGAAACAGAAACACGTCGTAATATTACATATGAAATGACGCAAACGCGCAAGATAAATGAAGATATAAATATAAACGCAAGGAATAGATTAATACTTACAAGTCCTAATGGCACACGTTACAGCGCAAGTATTGATAACACTGGAGTATTGTCTTGGACAGCATTGTAAACATAGATAATCATAAAGAACAAATCGTGAACGCTTTAGTACGTTCAGGATATGAGCACACATATGAAGAAGTTAAACAGGCTGTCATAAACAAAGAAGCGCAGTATTGGCCAGCAAATAATAGTGCTGCAATAACAGAAATAGCTAACAAATCTGATGGCACTGTTGGATTAAATGTTTGGCTATATGGTGGAGATTTAAAAGACTTTTATCTTCTAGTAGATGCCGCAAAAAAATATGTAAACGATTTAGGTGGTAGTTACATTGAAACATTTGGGCATCGTAAGGGCTGGAATAGATTATTAAAAAACCTTGGTTTTGTTGTAGATGGCAAAACTTTAATATGGAGGCCGTAATGGGCAGTAAAACAAAAAAAGAAACAAAAACAAATCAAACACCCGACCCATTTACACAAAATATGATTAATACTGCCGCATCAAATGCAAGAGGCTTTGGTGAACAAGCATATACGCCATACACAGGCGAACGTGTTGCTGGCATGAGTGACATGGAAACAGAAGCATTGTCTAATTATATGTCAAACAATGTTAGCAATCGTGGTATTATGGAGCAAGGTTTAGAAATGGCACAACAAGGCGCACAATATACGCCAGACCAAATACAAACACAAAATTTTACTGATATGGACATATCTGGCTATATGAATCCATACATACAACAAGTTATTGACAATACAGTCAGTGATATAGAACGAAAACAAATGGGAAGTGCTGAAAATATAGATGCACAAGCTGCTAAATCTGCTGCGTTTGGTGGCTCTAGACAAGCAATACAACAAGCTGAAAATGAACGTAATTATGCTGACATTACTGCAAAAACTATAGGCCAGTTACGAAGTCAAGGTTATGAAGATGCAGCGGCTAGATTGCAAGCAGATGCTGCAAGGCAATTACAGGCTGATTCATATAATCAAGCTGCTGGTTTACGTGGTGCAGATTTACGACTGCGTGGTGCAGCACAAGTTGGTAATATGGCAGGACAATTATCTGATGCAGATTACAGAGCATATGGAGTAGAAAATCAATACGGGCAAACACAACGCGGTTTAGACCAAGCGCAATTAGATGCACAATATCAAGAAGCTATGAGGCAATATGATGATTTTTATAGAAGAGCAGGTATAGAAGGTGGCATACTCGGTGCTACACCTAAATATACAGATACTACTACAAATGAAACAACATCTAAAAGCGGTGGTGCAGGTAGTATGATAGGTAAAGGATTGTTAGGGCTTGCTATGGGGCCAGCAAATCCGTTTGCAGGTACATTACTTGGCAGCGCATTAAATAAATTTAAGTAATAGTAGAGTAAATTATGTCACCACTAACGAATATGTTTGCAATCAGAGCTAATCCACTAGGTATATTACAGGGTGCACCAGCATACAGAAAAAAGCCAGATGACGAAGAATTATATGGGCCTGATTCAAAGGTAGCAAAATTAAATCCAGGTTGGACAAACAATAGTGGTGGTGTAACAAAAAAAGGTATAAATGAATATTACGCTAAACGCCCAATTAATATGGAAACTGTAGAAACAGATTATCCTTTTTTAGCAGACCCAAATTTTCAAGTAGAGTTGAACAATATTTTAAGCCAAAATCCAAATATAAATAAAAAAGATATATATCAAATAATGTCAGGTGAAAGTAGTTTTAATCCAACTGCAAAAAACCCAGATTCAAGTGCAACAGGTTTGTTTCAATTTATAGAATCTACTGCAAATAATTTAGGTACAACAACTGACGAAATTAGTAAAATGACACCAGCACAACAATTAAATTTATATGGTCGTTATGTAAACAATTATATGCGCAATAGCGAAAAAAGTCCTGATTTTGTAATTAACATAAATGAAGATGGCAGTTACGAAGATTTTGATGAAGAAGCATTTGAAAAAATGTTTCCGCCACTAGATAAAAATGCACAAGACGACAGCAATAACATAGTGTCAAAACCAATAGTAGAAGATATTCCTGTCAGTCCTCCGAGGGCAATTGATATGATAAGAAATAGTTACAGAGAAGCCAACATAAGGAGACAAAAATTAAGTAAAGAATACAAAGAAGGCAAAGTCAGCGATAGACCCTTGTTTGTACCCCTTTTTCCTAAAGAGCCACTAACAAAACAAGAAGCAAATGTATTAAAACGCGCACAAGATGTTAACCAGCAATTTAACAACGAGAAAAATGATATGATAAATGCAAAAAGAGGTTTTATACCGCAACAAAGACAAGCGCAACCAGATGCTAATGTAGTATACGACAGTCAAGGTAATCCATACAGTGCAGCAATACCAGCAGGTAGTGTAACAGGACTCAATATAAGTCAAACTAAATTTGACCCAACAGGTGGACAACAACAATCACGACAAGATTTAGATAAATTAGCAAATTTTGACATTTCTACAATAGATGGTAAAGAATTTGTACACGAAAGAGGTCTTACTGAAAAACAAGTTATGGCCGAATATGATCGTAGAAAACAAAGTAATGGTGCTGGTGATGGTGCTGGTAATGGTGTTATGCCAACAGGTGTAGGCATATTACAGGATATGAGTAACGCTGTTGAAGTACCTTTTAGACAAGATGATTTTGCATTTGAGCAAGATAAAACAACAGGACTTGACAGAGCACGTAATTTATTAGGAGAGCCAACAACTGTTTATCGTGACATTAATGGTAATCTTGTAGAACCTAATAGTGAAGAACGTAAACCTAATAATTTACGTTATCTCGCAGGGTTATTGGGCAGTATTATGGCAGATAGATATGGCAATCCATCACAGCCAGAAGATAATTTCTCAAAATATATGAAATATACACAAGATGCAATAGAGCAACAAAGATTAGATAAGCAAGCTTTAGAAAGTACAATTGGTAATTACACTGATAGTGAAGGTAATATAGTGCTTGGCGGAGTAACACCAGGTGGTGGTTTTCAACTTATACCAGAATACACTGCAATAGACGATAGCGGTAGCACTAATAATAAAATGACTGTAAATGAAAATGGTCTAATAGCTGTAGATGTAGGTGGCAACCGCACTGTAATGATGACACCAGAAAGTGCTGAAAAATACCAAGAACAATCGGGTAAAAATATGCAAGAAACTTTAGATAACCTAGAAAACATAAGGGCTACAACTACTGAACGCGCAAATAATTTTGATACATTATTAAAATATGATGATGATACATTAAATAAATTTTTTAACCGAATGGTAGGATTTGAAGAAACTAGTGGCAAGTTTAGAGACTTACAAGGAGAATTTGGTAAAAACAAAGAGGCTTATAAAGATATAAGTAATACTTGGAAATTAATTGGTTCACAAAAAGCAAAAGAAGCATACGTTAATATATTAAAAGGCGCAGGATCAATATCAAATTATGAAACAGATATTATGAAACAAACTATCGACAAATTAAATACAAATATGAGTGCAAAAACATTAAGAAAAGAATTAGAAAAATTAAAATTTTTAGAAGAGTTTTACGCACACAATAGAGCGGCAAATATAAGTGGCTACTCTGATAGTAAAGGCACATACGATAAATTAAATACTAAAGAAGCATTAAAATTGTTTGAAAACAAAAATAACAAAATTTACAATTTAAATGATTATCTTAACTATAAGAATAGGCAAAAGTAATGGGCTATAATATAGATACAAAACGTAATGCACCAATCCCAGATTTAAGTGAGACATTATTAAATCAATTAATTGCATATCAAGCAATACGTGGTGCTACAGCAAATTTATCAGATCCTATAGCGACACGTTTTTTAGCCAGTAAAAATAATATATCAAACGAAGATGCAAAAAGACTGTTAAGACAGCGCAATAAACAAGTATATAAACAAGCAAATAAAAGAGCACTTGCTTCAAATATTGGTGGCTCTGCACTTGGTTTTGGCAAAGTAATGAAAGCTGGTATGTTGCCATCACAATTATTTAAAAGAGGCAATTTAACAGCAAATGCTGGCGGTATGGCAGTGCCAAAACTAGCAAAAAGTAACGCATTAACAAGAGCGGCTAATACAGGTAAGGGCGCTGCTTTAGATAGCGCTGTTTATAGTGGAGTAGCTACAGGTGTTGATACAGATTTTAATCCAGTAACGACATTGAAATCTGCTGCAATAGGTGGACTCTCAGGTGGGCTTGCACAAGGTGGAATCAACAAATTTGCAAATAACAGAATTGCTAGTAAAAACACTAAATTGCGTAAAGAAAACGAAGCAAACACAGTAGATTTAATTAAAAAAAGAGATAATTATTATAACGATGCTAAATCTAAAAGTGCTCCGATAGAAGATGATGTAATTGAAGGAGCATTAGTTGGAATAGATACAAATAGACTGGCGCAATTGCCTGATGGCAGTAAAGTAGGTGTGTATTATAACAAATTGCGCGAACAAATTAAGCCAGCTAATCAACCAACAAGCAATATAATAACTGAAGATAGCTTGCAAACTGAATTTAAAGCAATGGGATTAAAACCATACAGTACAATACCAAAAGATAAATCTGTAATACCAAACACAGCAGTGTCAAAAAAAGAATTTACAACTAATGATTTATTTAATTTACAAACAAATTTAAATAGAAACTACGATAGTTTAATACCAAACGAAAGGGAAGTCCTTAGACAAATTAATAATAATTTAAATAAAAATATATTAAAATATAGCAACCCTGCGGCACGTTTTTCACAATCACGATTTATTTTAGGAAATAAAAAAAATTCACAAATTTCTGAAATAACCAAATTAGAAAATATAATAGGTAGGAAAAATTATTATGATAGTGCTGGTAATGTAATTAAAGGAAAAATGCAACAACCAGAAGAAGTGCAAAATGTTGCAAAAGAATTACAACAAATTTATAGAGCTAAACAAATAGCAAACAATAGACCAGACACAAACCCCCAACAAAATAATTTAATAAATGAAATAGAAAGTATAGCAAATAAAAAACCAGGCCTTACTGGCAGATTATCAAAATTAGCTATATCTGATAATACAACAAGTATGGGGCCAATTGGCGTAATGTCACTATTAAGTGGTGCAGGTGCTGGTTATACAGCTGGTGGTGCGACTGGTGCTGCATTAGTCCCACTGTTGTTATTAGGTGGTGCTGAAGTTGCAAAAATTACTGTAACTAGACAAGCAAAACGTGATGCAACAAAATTAATTAATTTATTACAATTAGAAAGTAAAGCTAGAATATTAACAGCAAAAGAAAAAAGTATAATTAATAATGCTAGTAGAGTGTTAGGCGCTAAAGTAGGTCAGACACTTACATTAAAAACAACGCCAGATGCTTACAAAAAATGATTAGCCGCAAACCCATACTAAAAGCTAAGATGAAGTGCAACAAGCCTAGACGTACGCCTGGGCATAAAACAAAGTCGCACGTTGTAAAAGCGTGTTATGACGGCAAAGAGAAGATCATACGCTTTGGACAGCAAGGTGCTAGTACAGCAGGAAAGCCTAAGTCTGGTGAAAGCCAACGTATGAAGAAAAAGAGAGCTAGTTTTAAAGCGAGACATCGCAAGAACATAGCAAAAGGTAAATCAAGCGCAGCCTATTGGGCAAATCGCGTAAAATGGTAATGGAGAGTTAAATGCCAATAGCTGAAGATAGTGCTGGTGGTTCACCTGTACCCATTCCTACAAACCTGACAACTAACCTTACTGGGGAAGCAACAGGTAGTGGTACATTAGATTACACTACAGGCGATATAGATATTGCAGTAACTGTTGTAGATAATGGTCACAATCACATACTTGAAAACATCACAGACGTACAAGTTAACAATGCAATTAGCGGTCAAGTATTAAAGTACAATGGTAATGTATGGGTAAATGGCACAGATGAAAATGCTGGCATTACTGCTATCGTACAGGATTTGACACCTCAGCTTGGCGGTAATCTTGATTTGAATAATCGGAATATCACAGGAACAGGCAACATTGCAATAACAGGTACTATTGATGGGCGTGATGTATCAGCAGACGGCACAAAGCTTGACGGCATTGAATCTGGAGCAACAGCTGACCAAACAGCTGCGCAAATCAAAACTGCGTATGAGAGTAATGCAAACACAAACAATTTTGCTGACGCTGATGTAAGCAAACTAAGCGGAATAGAACCGGGCGCTACAGCAGACCAGACAGCAGCACAGATTAAAACGGCATACGAGAGCAACGCAGATACAAATGCATTTACAGATGCAGATCACACAAAATTAGACGGAATAGAAACAGCAGCTGATGTTACAGATACAACAAATGTTGTTGCGTCATTAACCGCTGGTACAAATGTAACGATATCCGCAGGGGGCGTTATTAGCTCAACTGCAAGTGGTGGACTAGCACACGTTGTAGACGATACTACACCGCAACTTGGCGGTAATTTAGATTTAAACAGCAACGATATCACAGGCACAGGTAATTTAAACTTTACCGGGAGCGTAACACTATCAGGCACAGTAGATGGCCGCGACGTAGCTGCTGATGGTACTAAACTTGATGGTATAGAAGCATCTGCTGATGTAACAGATACTGCTAATGTAACTGCCGCAGGAGCCTTGATGGATTCTGAAGTTACTAACCTAGCACAAGTTAAAGCATTTGATTCTTCTGATTATGCTACTGCCGCGCAAGGTACTACTGCTGATGCTGCGCTACCCAAAGCTGGTGGCACTATGACAGGTGACATACTTTTTAACGATGGTGTTAAAGCTAAGTATGGTACTAGCTCAGACTTACAAATCTATCACGATGGTAGTAACTCATATATTTCAGATACAGGTACAGGCGACGTTATTGTCAAAGGTCAGTATATACGCCTACAAGATGAGGTCGGTACTAACTTACTAACAGCAGATGGTAATGACGCGGTGTCACTATATTTTGGTGGTGCATCTAAACTCGCGACTACGACTTCTGGTATAGATGTAACAGGTACTCTTCAAGTTGAAGGTGCTACAGGCGAAACTATAAGACTACACAGAGATGACACTACAGTATCAGGTGGCAATTTAATAGGACAAATTGCATTTTCACACAACGACGATACTAATAGTGGTGATGGTGTACTTATAAAAGGTATTGCCAATGGCGGTATAGGTAATACTACCTTACAAATCCATACAGGAACTCCAGGAAGTTTAACTGAAAAGATTAGAATTTCTGATAGTAAGGTTGAGAATAAAATTGACCTAGAAGTAACAGGAACAACAAAAACTAATGGAACTGGTTACAACCCTGCCAATACACAGTGGGCAACTAATGCGGCACTTATTACAACTGGTTCATATGGTGGTGGACTAACATTTATAGATGGCAGTAAAGCTTATTCTTTTCACACGCTTTCAGGAGGGGAAGTCCTTACAATTAAACAAGGTGCTACAAGTGGTGCATTAACAGAAAAATTAAGGATAGATGCCGATGGTTTAGATGTAACAGGTAATGTTAATGCTACAGGTAATATAGATGCTACAGGTACAATTTCTTCTGGTGCTATGGTTATAGAAAATTCTGGTGGTTATGGTAATATAGAGATTGGTGGTGGAAGTGGTGCATATATAGACTTAAAATCACCATTCTCTGATGACTATGATTTCCGTATTATAACAGTAGGTACAAGCACTACTATGAACGGACAATCAGGTAATTTAATTCTACAACGAGCAGGTAGCTCAAAACTTACTGTTACGACTTCTGGTATAGATGTAACAGGTTCAACTATTACTACAGGCACTAGTGGTACTACTCAATGGCAAGCAGGTTCATCTGCAAACAAATTAACTATTGCTTCTTATGATAACAATATATTTTATCATAAACTTAGTAGTGGTAACAGCACATCGTATCAAGTTGGTGTAGAGGATAACATTCCAATCTACACTATTACTAATAACAGCGTTAAGACAACACTGTTAGGTAACGGTAATTTTGGCGTAGGTCTAACAGCACCGACTGCTAAGATGCATTTATTTACAGATGGTATTGACCAATCAATGTTTTCAGCACAGGCAGACTTAGGCGTACAAAATAGAATACTTACATTAAAGTCTCCTGTTTCTGATAGCACTACACAACCTTTCAGATGGCAGACAAGTAATTCTATACTATGGGAAATTGATGGTACTGAATCAAAATCAATGAACCTTAATTCTGTAGGTAATTTGGGCTTAGGCACGTACAGTCCTTCTTCTAAACTCAGTGTAGTAGGTGACATACTTTTAGATTCTGATAACGCTGAAATCAATTTAAAGTCTGGTATTACAGGAACGTCAGGTGCAGTTAATTGGACATTCAATACTACAACTACTAATTATGCATCTTTAAATTTAAACTATGATACTAGGGCTACAACAGGCTTCCATATTGATAGTGGTTATCCGATAACAATAGATAGCTCAGGCATAGGCACTATATTCGCTTATGGTGGGACAGAACAAATGCGCCTCTCTAATACAGGACGCTTGGGCATAGGCACTACAAGTCCTAACCATGAACTACATATTGAAAGTACATCACCAACTATTCGTTTGGTTGATACTGATGGAAATAATACAGTAGATTTTAGTCAAAGTGGTTCAGCTACTTATATAGATTTTGACAACAATGTAAGATTTAGGAACTTAGCTAATGCTGAAAGACTTAGAATTGATACAGGTGGTATAGATGTAACAGGTAATGCAACAATAAGTAACGCATTGTATGTAGGTGGTGCTAATGCAACAAATAGTGGTTATATAGAATCTACTGTTGTAGGTTCTTCGCGTGCTTTACAGACTGTAGGTAATGTTAACACCACTCAAACCCATATAGGATTTGAAAACCTTTCTGGTGAGATAGGTAGAATAGATGTTAGTGCATTCTCAGTCGCCTATGTCACAAGTTCAGACTATAGGCTCAAGACTGATATACAGCCTATGCAAGGTAGTATTGACCGAGTTAAAGCCCTTAATCCTGTAAACTTTGAATGGACTGGTGATGGAAGTAGAGTTGATGGATTTATAGCACATGAGGCGCAAGAGGTAGTACCAGAAGCAATTAGTGGCGAAAAAGATGCAATGCGTGACCAAGAGTATGTTGAAAGCGAGGCAACAGGTGACATATATACCTCTGCTGTTCAGGCTACATATGAAACAATACAAGTTGAGCTAACACCTGCTGTTGATGCAACTTATGATGAAGATGGCAATGAATTAACGCCTGCCGTTGATGCTACGTATGAGGAGCAACAACAAGAGCTAACTCCTGCTGTTGATGAAGTAATACATAGCTCAGATGTTGTAGAGCCAGATGAACTTGAAGAAGGTCAGCGTTGGCGCGAAACAACAGAGAAGGTTATGGCAACACGGCAAGTGCCAGATTATCAAGGCATTGACCAAAGTAAGATTGTGCCATTGCTAACATCTGCATTACAAGATGCCATTGCTAAGATTGAAGCACTAGAAACACGCTTAGAAGCGCTAGAAAGTTAAGATCATGGAAAACCCGGCAAACGTAGATGTTAAGACACTATTAACCTTTTGTGCATTATTAGTTACTTTTGTTGGCGGTGTTATTGCTAGGGATAGACAAGTGTCGGCTAAGATAAGCAATGACAATTCTAAAACGCATGGGCGCATAGATGACTTAAAAGATGATATGAATGAAAACTTTGCAAGGAAAGATGATGTACGTGAATCGGTTAAAAGAGTTGAGCGCAGCATTGAGTCTTTGGGCGTTGAAATGCGTCAAAACCATAAAGACCTCACTGCACTCATTATTAAGAATGAAAACTAAACATTACATAAAAATCGATTGGGATAGTGACCGATGGCCTAATTTTAGTGCCAAAGAGCTATCATGTAGACACTGCGGTCAATATTATCATGACCCGGAGTTTTTAGATAAACTGCAATGGGTACGCACAAAGATAGAAAAGCCGTTGCATATAAACTCTGCACACAGATGCTTCAGGCATAACTTAGCTGTTGGCGGTGTGCCATTGAGTCAGCATAGAAAACTTGCTGTAGATATATCCTTGCGTAATCACAACAAAGAAGAATTAAACTTTATGTGTAAGTCTGCCGGGTTTACAGGCTTTGGTTATTATCAGACATTTCTGCACATAGATACAGGTCGTCGCAGACATTGGTTTGGCGGTGATAAGTCATTGGAGTTTTGGTCAAATGATTGATATTTTATCCCCTATTCTATCAACAGGCGTTGGTATCTTTGGCGCGTTCTTGCAGCGTAAGCATGAGCGCAATATGTTTAAACATGAAACAGAGCGTATGCGTCTGGAGTTTGAGCAAGAGTTAGCGCTGACTGAAATGTCAATGAAAGCAAAGCGTGAAGAAACTGAGCAAGAGATTGCACTAACAGAAATTTCTGGCAACATATCTGCGTTTACCAACTCTCAAGATGCTGAAAACAATTTAAGCAAGATTAGATGGGGCAAGTCAATGTTAGGCGACATTGCTAACTTTATGCGATCAATAACGCGCCCCGGCATTACTTGGTATTTAGTTTTAATGACAAGCATGCGCACAAGCGAATACTACGCTATTACAGATAAGTTAACGCAGGATGTAACTAACTTGAATGACCAAGTAGCTTTAATTGGTACAGCGTTTGACCAGATGCTTGCAAATCCGTTTGACTTAGCATTAGTTAACATGACAGCAATGGTTGTAGGCTGGTGGTTTGGTAGCAGAGGTCAAAATACTAGCTATGAAGATGAGCATTACAAAAGAACTGCGTAATGAAAACACACACAAGTATTGAACGCGCTAAAAAGATAGCAGAAGTTTGGCCTAACAGCACATCCCTTGCTGATGCTATGAATCAGGCTGGCATTAAGACAAATACAGAGCGCTCAATGCGACAACATAAAAGTAATGCGCAACGTATATTAGGTATTAAATTAGAGCCACATAATCCAAAATATAAAACGAATGACGTAGAGTGTCCGAGCAACTTAGATATAAAAGCTGCGAAGAAGTATAAGTCATTTTTAATAACATCTGCAACAAATAACAGCACATTAAACCAAAAGTTTTTTGATACGCTAGAGTTGTTTAGTAAACATCATAAAAGCCAGCTGTTAATCATTCCCCTTAAATACAGACACAATACACTGATATCTAAAAAAGATTATCAATGGCCTGTCGCTATACATAACTATGCATTGCTTGATGATTTGATACTTAGCAAGTCATTCATGGTATCTGGATTACGCTTGGTAGCTACCGCTGTAGACCCTTTATCTGGTATGCAGGCTCATAGCGGACAGAGGTCAGTTGTTTATGGCGCTACATCACTGCACTTGCGGTTAGCCGCAACACCGGGTGATGAACTACCAAAAATGCTACAAACCACAGGCAGCTGTACCAGTAAAACTTATACTAGGACAAAAGCTGGTGGTAAGGCTAAATTCAATCATGTATTTGCGGCAACATATGTTAAACTTGTTGGTGATAAGTTTTACCACACGCAGATAATTTGGGATGGTAAAGGTTTTTACTTTTTAGATCAGTATTGGACACCAGAAGGATTACAACCCGGTGAAAACGCAGCGGCTATTGTTAGAGGTGATGACCACGCGGCTATGCACGATAGAGTTATACTAAAAGCTAGAGCTAGTTTGTGCGATAGACTTAAACCAGATATACACGTATTTCATGACGTATTTGATGGCGTATCTATATCACATCACCATAAATTACTTGATAAGATAAAAGTCTTTAATATGCGTATGAATAGTTTAGCGTGGGAGTTAAAGCATACTGCCGCACACATAGTGCAAACAGGCGGTAAAGAAAATTGGATAGTAGACAGCAATCATGACAGGCATATTGAGCGTTATTTAAATGAAGGCAGACACCTTAAAGAGCCACACAATGCAGCGATAGGTTCTGAATTACTTGCGGAGATATCCTACAAAAATAAATCAGCATTAGAGTGTGCGTTTCAAAAATACATACCAGGATGTTACAAGTTTGTTAATGCAAATAAGCGTGCAAATATAAAAGGTATAGATGTAAGTCAGCATGGTGATAGAGGCGCTAATGGCTCAAGAGGTAGTATTAAAGGCTTTGCCAATGCTATGTATAAAACTGTTATAGGCCACAGTCATTCTCCCGGTATTAGCGGAGGTGCATGGCAAACAGGTGTATCTACCTTAAAGCAACCCTACAAAGTTGGTCTATCTACATGGGCCTGTGCTGATGTAATTATTAATGGCAACGGCAAGCGTTCAATGTTTTTCTACATTAATGGTAAAAGTTTAGCTGACGTTATTAATCAATAACTCGAACTACAAAACCATTACTAACGAGACTTGGTATCAGATTACTATCAAATTTAACACATTCGCCTTCTTCACATATACCTTTTTCAGTATGTAATTTTGCGTCTGCACCTTTTTTAGTAACAATGCATTTATAATATTTAATATCATAAGGCACTGATTGGGTTAATTCTACGTTTTTTTCTTGCATTGCACGCAAAATTTTAGATTTTTTGTTTATTTTATGGTAATCAGACTCTTTTATTTTAACACCACAAATACCGCAATGTATGTTTGGTGCAAATATATGTTCATCTTGTGTTTTATCACTACCCGTATCTAATACAATATTTAAAAAATAAGTAGGCGTGTTTTTTTTATTATTACAATGGCAAATTTTCATACTGTGTATCTTAATTTTTTAATTTTTTTAATAATGTCTGTAATTTTTTTTTATTGTGTTTACCCGTAAAACTATTATGCACTTGCGTTTTGTTTGTTTCTACAATGTATTTGTGTACTTCTTTTTCTATTATATCTTCACTCTCTAATATAGACATTGGCATTTTTTGCGTTTTATTATTTATTGTAATTGTTGGATTGTAACTCTCAATACCCCTGTAATGTATGTAGTTAGTAACTTTTTTTGTGTTAATAATATGATGCGAATAATGTGTTTCTGTTGTGCCATCTATGTTTTTTATTATTATTGGCTGCTTGTAAAAATATGTAATAACATATAAAACTTTCCAACTAAGTAAATAATTTGCACTATCTACTATAGAGTTGTTTTGCTTAGATAATTCATATGTTATCGTATCTACAATATTTGACATTACTTATCAATTCTAGTTATGGCTTCGTACCTATCATCAATTACAGAATTGTTTAACATAGCATCTCGCAGTATAATAAGGCCAGCTATAGCTTTAGTTATATGTGATAATCCCGAATCCTGGTCACAATCCTCACCACCATAAAATGCCATTAGATGTCTTAGTGCTGCGCTGTAATAATCGCTGTAATGCAGTTTTTCCCATCTCCAATTATAAGTACCATATTTGTCAGCACCTTCGGTCATGGCATCTGCAACCTCATTAAGCACTTGGACAGGCATATGGTGATACTGCCTTTTCTGTAATCCTGCTTCTCTCTTTTTATTTTTCAAGGTCTCTCACTCCTATTCCAAACCTTACAGCAAAAGCTTCTATAAGAGACTGTAGATCATTGTGTTCGTCTTTAGTCATGCTTCTGGTAGACATACCAACAGGTATCTGCTCACGCCCATGTTCGTCTGGCATAAATTTATTGCCGCGTAACATATGGCAAAAGTAATCCTTCCATTCTTCTGGGCTATACTTCTCACCTGACTTTAATCCTGACTTTAATACTGTGTGATATCCCTCAAATTCATTCCATCGCATAGCTACTGATATAGTTGATAGCAATGCCCATAGCCTAGAGTTTTGCGGTATGGTTCTGACATTCCTGGTATAACGCACATATGTACCAATAGGTGAGTGGTCGATAAGGCGTTTACACTCCACCTTATCTGCTTCACATTTTATCTGTACTGTATGCTGACCCATCTAAAATGGTATCTCGTCGTTAAGGTCTACAGGCTTCGCCACAGGAGCATAACCACCTCTGTCTGCACCAACACTACCAAAACTGTTCTCACGGCTATCCAGGAGCGTTATAACACCTGTAAACCCCTTTAAAACTATCTCAGTCATAGATTTTTCGTTGCCAGACATATCTTGCCACTTTCTTGTCTGTATTTTGCCTTCAACATAAAGCTTACTACCTTTAGTTACATAGCGCTCTACAATACCTATCAAACCTTCTGAGAACACAGCTACTTTATGCCATTCAGTTTTAGATTGCATCTCACCTGTGCTGCGGTCTTTCCATTTGTCAGTCGTTGCTAGGCTAAAGTTTGCTACTTTATTGCCATTAGCAAATGTCTTTATTTCTGGGTCGTTACCAACGTTGCCAATTAGTGTTGCTTTGTTAATCATGTTTTTTCCTTTTTTAGTTGATTAAGTTTTTCTACAAGCGCGTTTACTTCTTCGTTTGCACTTTGTATTTCTGATAATATTTCTGCTTGCATTTGCTTGTCAGCTTCTACACGGCAAACAGCAAGCTGTAAACCCTCTGGAAACCTTGGATCATACCCGGCAATGTCTACCCACTGCCTACCTGTAACAAGTAATTGATGCTGTAACTGTATTTGGTATTCTTTAGCGTGTGCATCTTTTTCAAGGTAGCTTACCATTTTAGCCATACTTGCAGGGCATTTGATTTCTACTAAACCATCATCTCCCACTAAACCATCTGGACTACAAGTGATGTGATCATGCTGTGGATGTATGACCATGCCAACCTCCGTTACGATTACATCTGTTTCAAAGGAGTAAAAATTTCGCGCTTCTGGTTCAAGCTCGTTCCCTCTCTGCATGGCCGCATTACTATAAGTTTCCTCAATCTCGCCTGTCATGCGCTCTAAGGCAAGCTTAACAATCATATTCTTGCGCGATGTACTATATCCAGATTTTGTCTTAGCAAGTATGTCTTTAACGCGAGATGCAGTAAAATTACCACACCTCGCACTAAACCACTCTGGGCTACCTTGCTGTACGTCTACGATTTTCACGCTTCTGCTTTCTCAACAGCAATCAATGTAGCTTTTTGTTCTGCCCAGGCTTGTCGCAACTTAGCTTTTGCATTGGCAGGTAACTTAGCAGATTTAATTTCCTTAGCAACTGTAGCAAGGGAATCATTATCCATTGATTCTGATATCTTTATAAACATAGGCTCTAGGTCAACTGACTTAACGTCGTCTTGCTGTTTACCTAATGAACTGCCGTTACCATCATCATCTTCTGCTGGCATATTGACTGCCGCCATTAATCCATATCTACGCAAATAGGAAATAGAGCTGCCAATGTCTTGGGGTGCGAATGATTTAGGCTTTGCCTCGCAGACTGTTTCTAACCATTCTCCGCTAGTATGTAGCAATCGTGTAGACATAACGACTGTATTGCTTTCAGTAATACCGCCTTGGCATTGTATCACAGCTATTCCGTTTTCTAATAGCGGTAACCTAGCGGCATCTACAACACTTGATAGTGTTGCGTAGCTTGATTTGAAGTGTGGGTTTCTGCCGTCTTTAGCGGCTCCCTGGATAGAGCCTATAGCTTTTACAAGCGCAGGCGCAATTTTAGTTATTGTTTCTGAAGTTTTCATAATGTTTTCCTTTATTAATATGTATATACTACGGATTTATTTTACGTTGTCAATTTATTTTTTTCTATATATTTTTCATAAACGCTCTTACCCTCCTCTTTTGTTATTTTATCATTCAAGTACCCTGCATATAATTCTTTAATACCTAAGCAAGCAACAATACTCGCTGCATAAGCATAATTGTTTTTCTTTTGTTGTGCATCGTTATAATAGCCTCTAATAGCATCAGCCAACGTGTTAGGGTCGTGTTCATTACATAGCTGTACAAATCTAGCATATGCTCTTTTTTTACCGCCCTGCCTAGATTTAACTAGCTTACTATTAATCTCACTCCAAACCTGTTCAAAAAGCTCTTTATGTTTACTTGTTTGTTCAACTTGTATGTTAGTATGCATCTCCTGCACTATCGGTGGTGCAACTCTTGCACGCAGGTCATGCACCTCCTGCACAGGGTAACAAGCAGTATATTCATTGCTATCGTGTCCACCATTATCACTTTTCTTCTTTGTAATTACAACATAGCCAGCCTTCTCCGCTTTCTTTAAATGTGTAAATACACTTCTCAAACTCATACCACTGCTTTGTGCTATTTTCTTTGCACCCGGAAAGCATTGCTCATTCTTAGCATTCATGTAAGTACGCAATGTCAGCAATACTAATCTAGTCATTGGCTCTAAATTGCTTTTTGTGATGGCATCTTCCCATCCCCAAATCCCTTTTTTCATTTTCGACTCCTATAATCTTGGTTTGGATTATCTATAAACATTCTTGATAGCTCACAATATAAATTGACTTCACCTATGTTGCCATGTCTGTTTTTTGTTACAATCATTTCAAGTTTGTTTTGCCCTTCGGTTAATCTTGCTGTTAAGTCATTGTCATTACCTCTGGCGTTTCTGGCTTCGCGTTCAGCATAGTAGAAATCTCTATAGATACCTATCACGCAACTTGCATCTTGCTCAATATGACCAGATTCTCTGAGATCACTAAGCTGTGGCCTCTTATCATCTCTTTGCTCTACTGCCCTGGATAGTTGGCATAATGCCAGTACGGGTACTTCGTACTGCTTTGCTATGGATATCAGCGCATTACTAACTTCAGTAACCTTTTCATAGTTTGATTGCCCTGGCCGCGTTCCAGCAACGTGACCGATATGGTCAATAATAAGTAACTTCAAATCACTACCGCTTGCACGTAACGAGCGTATGGCTCTGTTGGTCACTAGCTTGATGTTGTTGAGGTTTAATCCAACACCTTCTTCCCATTCAATAGGTAGTTTAGCAAATATGTCTGCAGCTCTCTGTATCTTATCTCTTAATTTGTTTTCGCGCCATGCGTGTCGCAACTGACTGTAAATTGGAAAATTCTGTGGCCCATATGCAGTAGCGCCAATACTACTGATAATTCTTTCAGTTTGGCCGCTGTTAGTCATCTCAAGTGATAAAAACACTACACCTTTTCTCTGCATAGCTACATTTTTTGCAATGTTTAAGGCTACTGCTGACTTGCCCATTGATGGCCTTCCTGCCATAACATAAACTCTGCCCGGGACAAATCCACCGAGCATCTGGTCAAGATGAAAGTAACCAGAGTAACAGCTTGCTTGCTCTTTATCTGCGTTCAAGTCTGCTATGAAAGTATCTGATAACTGTTTTGATGTTTCACTTTTGGTAAGCTGCTTATTGCCATCAAGCATAACAGCATCGATATCAGCAACGTAATCTTGCAATACAGTATCTATTGCTTGCTCATTGTCATTCAATTTGCCTTGCAAAGCTCTGGTAAGATAATCTGCCTCTCTACGTTTAGCGTAATCTATAACTATCTCGGAGTATGACTTAACTACATTTTCGTCACCAGCAAAAGTATGAACACACGTTGCCAAATATTCTGCTAGGTCAACATCAACTTCTAACATTGTCAATTGGTTCTTTACGTATATTGCATCGACGCTGTGTCCAGATGTTAGCCTGTCGCTGATGATAATATATATCTTACTGTTTATTGGGTTGTAGAAGTGTTGTTGCGCTAGGCTGTTGCTAACTACATCGTAGTAGTCGTTATCGCGTAATAGACCGCCTATAATGGCCTGTTCAGCCTCTGGTGAGTGATAATCTTGCATTTTTTAATCCTTTTTGCTTGCAATATGTTATATTGTATTTATTATTATGTAAAGCCATTGGTTTCCCCAATAGTGATGGCATCTGGGCGGTAGTTTTCTAATCCTTTTCTATCGCCCTATTTTTTTAGTACACCTCCAGGATAGTAATCCCATGCACAGCTTTCATAAGCTTCTTAACTAGCCTGTAGCGTGCTTGCTTGGCAGTGATAGGTGATTTAACATCTTCCACTATTAATGTGCCTTCTTTGTTCTTGTATTGACTGTCAGCAGTGTATCTACATATCTTTTGGTCATTTACTAATATCTGGTAGACTGGGTGTATCTCAAGGTCTGATATCTCACCATCTTTTAAGCGCTGCTTGTTGTGCAGGTATCTTGCGTGCTCACGCTTGCTGTCAAATGTCATACCATCATCTTTGACCTTGATGGCGTTGTATTTGTTACGTTTATACATCAATCAATTTCCTTAATATTAGGTTTGTAGCTGTCGCCAAATCCACGCGATTGAATTTTTGTACGGCCAACAATTTTTTGTTTAGGCTTCTGACTTTTCTTAGTAGACTTTGTTAAGCTTCTGACTTTCCTGCGGTTAGCCGCATCTCTCCTGTCTTTAGCGAGTCCGCAAGGCTTAACGCACCAAAGCGCTATGTTGCCTTCTTCATGCTTGCCGCCAAATGCTCTTTGCATAATATGCTCAATGCGTATTTTACGTTGTTCAAATTCCAAATCTCTCCCACAGCCACAGCCACACTTGCCACACTGCTCCATAGCTATCTTGGCGTACAAATAATTAGGTATTGTGCGGTACTTGACGTAATCCGGGTGCTCGCTAAACTTCATCGAACAACCTCCTGAGCGCCTCTGTAGTTTCTTCATTCACAAGTTTCTGCCAGTAATGTTGTGATCTAGTATCTTTTCTCCGCTTTGCTCGGTGCAGCATCATGCGATTGAAGTAGGGATGTTCAGTGTAAAAGGTTTCAGTGACTTCGCCTTCATGTTTTTGTATTTTCATTTTAATCTCCTTTATTTAATCTTGCAGACAACACTGTCCAAGCTTTAGCTGCTGTTGCAGGAACAACACCATTTCCAAGCATACGAATGCGGTCAACTCTGTTTTTCTTTACATCAGTTGTACGAGGCGTGTTACCCTCCCAATCCCCTGACCAATTATTTTGCCATTCATTGCTATCGCCATCCAGTGCAGTCCAACCAGGCGGTAAACCCATTAGTTTTTCGACCCAATCTGGATTCAGTGCTTTGCTGTCGGTTGTAGCTCGTACTGCGTCAGCTAAATTATTAGTCATTGGATTACGATTTTTTGCTTTACAAGTTTCAACGTTTTGCCCACCTTTATAATCTCTGGTGGCTGGTGTAGGCCAATTAACTTTGACTGCATCTGCTAACTTAGCGCCATACCAAGCGCTGTCTGGGTCTTTGCTGTGTTTTGATTTGTATTGACCATTAACTATTTCAGTTGGATAGCCACCGCCTGTCGCGTCAAATACTGTAGCTGTCGGCCATGATAAAGACTCTTTTTCTTTGGTGCTGTGCGCCAACTTCACGCGCGCTGAATATTCCCCACGTTGCATTGTAACCATCTTCTTCCAAGTCGCTAATGACTGTGGAGAGTCCAAGCGATATGTGACCTTCGACGTTTTCGAACATAACTCTATTAGGTCTAATTGCTTCCATGTGTTTTCTGATGACAGGCCACAAGTGTCTGGAATCGTCTTTTCCTTGTCTTTTACCTGCCTGTGAAAACGGCTGACATGGATATCCTCCAGTGATGATGTCAACTTTGTTTCTAAAGATTTGTGCTGGGAAGGTTTTAAGATTCGTGTAAATAGGTGCAGCAGGAATGAGTCCTCTTTCCATCTTCTGCACCAAGTTTGTAATGGCGAAGGCTTCGATCTCCACATAAGCGATTGTTCTATGTTCAAACCCTGCAAGATCAAGTCCTCTTTCGATTCCACCATATCCGCTGCAAAAGCTGACGACAGTTGGTAATTTTTCGGTAGCACCCACATTAAAACTCCCCTCTACAAATCTTGTTTAGTTTGTGTAGTTGGTTAGGTGTTAATCTGCCTTTATGTAGCTTAATAATACATGACCACCGAGATTCCGGGATACCAAAGATGCGCCATTTTCTGACACTATCTTGTTTTATTTCTGTATTCTCTGAAATAGCTTTTGAGCCACCGCAATTTTTTATGATTGATTCAATTGTATGTTTCATTATTTTTCTCCTTTAATGTCTATATCATAAGGAAATGTTTTCCTAATTGCAAGGATTAAGTTTTTGCTTATAATGAATGTAATAACAAAGGATTGAGAAATGAATTACGTTGGTAAAAATGCCTAAAAGATTTTGGACACAAGATAAGATATTACAAATAATAACATTATGGAAAGATGAAACACTTTCTGTAGATCAGATTGCAGCAGAGCTAGGCACTACTAAGTCCTCTGTTGATAAGTTTGCTCATCGCAACCGGGATACATTGCCAAAGCGCGGTCATCAAAAAAAACCAAAGCCTGTCAAGTTTAAATTAGTTCCTAAAGTATCTAATCAATATAAAAAATATACAGATATTAAAATAATACATAAATGCCGTAGACTTTTTGAGGCAGGATACAGCACCCCGGATATTTGTGAGTTGGCTGAAGTAAGTCAATCGACATTTTACAAAATGCGTAAATATGCACCTAAATATTTTATAAAAGTAAAAACGCCACAGCCAGAAAATATTATACCTGTGAAGTTTGCGCCTCCCGGAAAAGGTTATTATTTAAAATCTAATGGTGGATATTTACATTTAAGCGGCAAGACCTTAACATTAAATAGCAAATATGCTTGGCGCGGTACAGAGTATCAATGCACTCTTTTAATGAAAACATCACCATTTAAAAAGCTTATCGCTGTTAGAGAATATTAATGTGGTACTTATTAAAAGTTAAAACTGGCACAGAATTTAAAATTCATGATTTATTAACTGATAATAATATTGAAGTTTACAGCCCTTATGAGAAAAAAGCTGTTAGGCGTAGTAAGCAACAGAAAAAATCTAGGGTTCGAGTTAATTATATTTTGCCTGTTTTACTAGGTTATCTACTTATTAATGTAGATGATTTTACAGAAATTTATGATCTAATAAGCAAATATAGAAATATTTATGGTCTGCTATACGATGGCACGTCACCATATCGACTGCATGACAGCGTTATTAGTGAGCTAAAAGAAATATATCCTGTTGGTTATAAAACAGGTAAATTAAAAAATAGTATTGAGCAAATCAAACCGAGATATAAAAAAAATGATATATTAAAAATTGATAGTGGGCCTTTTACTGGGTTACAGATATCTGTATTGTCAGTCACTGACAGCAATCTAATAGGTAATCTGCAAATATTAGGGGCGGCAAGAGCAGTCACAGTAGCTTTAGACGAAATTAGGCTAAACAAATGAAACAATATTATGATTATCTTGATAGGCTCAGTAGATCAGTAACGCTAGATTACACTAAAAGCCCTGATTACTTAGCTGATAGGTTTGATATAAGCCGTAGTGATGCCTATAGTTATTACATTAAATGGTTTAATAGCAGAAAAGCAGGCAAATAAAAAAGCCCCGAAGGGCTTTCTTTTTCATATTGAATATGGTGTATGATAAACACTCGACATAGTATTGTGCTCCTCCCAGTCAGAGCGTTCTTCGGGTGGTTCATAAAAGCTATTATATAGCTCATAAAATTGGTCTAATGTCGCAATTTCAATCAATGCTTCTAAAATATTTTGTGCATCATCGTTTAATTCAAGTATATCCAGTAAAATATCGTTTTTTTCTTTTTTTTCTACTTCTGTCATTTTATTATCCTTTATTTTCATTAAATTCTGTTTCAATTTCTTCCGCGCAGATTCCGCATCTCCACCCTTCAATATCATCACCATAGTAGGGATAACGATTGACATACCTGCCTGTCCCGGGAGAGCAATTGTTGTCACAATCTACACATACTTCTTTACCAAATATATTATTCATTTTATTATCCTTTTTATTTGCTTAAAAAAGCCCATGTTGAACGATAGCAATATTTGTTGTCAAATATATCAGCCATCAACGCATTAGATTTGCGCCAGAGTTGATATAGTATTTCAAATTTTTCAGCGTGTTTTTTATGTACTTTAGAAATACCAATACTAAGCATTGCTAGCGTTTCATCCCATATTTTTTGAACTTCAATATAGGCTTCGACCTTAAACATTTGCTCACGCTTAATTGTCAATACAGTTGATTGATTTGACATCCCAGACGCTGATAAATCACCATCAACAGCAAATAAATCATATGTTTTGTTTGCATATGGTTTTTTATATACGCATGAATAATTTTCAAGCACCTCTGTAATCTCATCTATTGCAGTGTTTAATGTTGTTTTTATTTCTACATTATTTAACATTTTATAATCCTTTCTTTAAAATGTGTTTTTAATATACATAATAATAATATTAATGCAATAGTAACGTGAATTTAATTCCATATGTGCTGCATTCCAAGTGAAAATTTTATTGCAAAATGTGCAGTTTTATTGGGTTTTATGCTTGTATTATGTTGTCAATTAGCTATAGTAAGTTATCATTTAGAAAGGATTAGAAAAATGAACTATGATATAAAAACTTTTGATAAAGATACTATTGTATATTTCGACAGAACAGAATTTAATTTGATAGGTTATGATTATTATATAAAAGATAATTTTTGCTATATACCCACAACACAAGTTGACAAATTAAAAAAGAAATCTTCAGTAATAAACTCTTTTTTAATTAATAACAATAATAATGAAATTTGTTTCAGTGAATATGATTTTGATGAAACTTACAACCCATTTAAAAAGGATTAGAAAAATGGAAAAACTACTAATAAACGAATTAAAAGAATATACTAAAAAGCATAATTTACCATACATTGACGCATTAGAATTAATAAGTGTTTTAAATAGTCATATTGATTGGTTAGACGATTACATTGCTAAGTGGGATAAAACGCACGATTTAGAATTTAATGAAGAACAACTTTTAACACTATTAAAAGAGCACAGAGGGAGATCTTAAAATGCCAAATAAAAAAGGGCTATATGCCAATATTCATGCAAAGCGAAAACGTATTGCAAAGGGGTCTAATGAGCAAATGAGAAAAGTAGGCACTAAAGGCGCGCCAACTGCTAAAGCTTTTAAAGCGGCTAAAAAAACGGCTAAAAAGAAATAAATATCTTGTTAATAATGGCTATTCTGCTATATTAATAATAGGCAATTAAGCCACATAAAGGATTAAGTTATGACATACGAACATTTAAAAACAGAAATAATAGAACTTGGCGGAGGCTATCAAGCGCGCGTTGTATATTTAGGTGACAATATAGAAAATAAAAAGGTTGCCGTAATTGATAGGCACGACATATGCTTATATGATTCTATAGATGATTTTTGGTATGATTTCGATAAAACTTCGCCCTATTCACCAAAAGCCGAATTAAAGCGCCTTGATATTATGCCAGTCGAAAATTAATATAATTAATAGATAAAATAAAGGATTAAAAAATGATAGAAGATGCCAAAATTTGGGGTGTATGGGTAGGATTAGAGCAAGTAGGTTTCTGTTTAAATGAAAATGAAGCTGATGATTTAGCCACTGAACTAGAAGATGATAAAACGACTGTAGACGATGTTACAGTTGAAATTGATTTGCATTTATTTAGAAGATAAAAACAACTAAACAACAATAATAAACTTATTAGGTCGCTCAGGTGGCCTTTTTTTATGTCTAAATAGTATATAGAAGATAGTACTTAGAATAGATAAGGGACTATTAATAATGTTTTTTAGATCTTTACTGATACATAAACCCAATAAAATCGCGCTTTCATTCTATTTTAGAGTGGTAAATGGTGGTTATCAGGGGCTAAGAAATCAAAAATCCTCTGTAAACCTCTACAACAGCCCCCCTGGAGCAGGTATTTTTTGATAACCAATCATACCAAGCTATACACAAAACGCTCTCAGCGGCCATCCTACGAGACTTTTTATATTGATATTTATGGAACAAAACATGAACATGGGGTAGCAGCCGATTTGGCATAAAAAAACCCCGCTAAAAGCGAGGCCATAAGATAATAAGTTTTATTATATATTTAAGTCAATACAATGAACCAAAGCGTGCAAATGGCTGTAAATGCGGCCATTGTGAAAAGATTGACAAGATCTAAAATGAACTCTTTTGATGTAAAATATTTAAACATTATTAGCACCCTATCAATTCAATTTCGCAATCATGAATGCCCATTTCATCATTCTTGTATGATAAGGTAAAGTTATCACCCCACCAATAACCCTCAACTTGTCTGTCTTTTGTATTTATCCAGATGTTAGGGCCGCCAAATGCAACAAGAATCGCAAAACCTTCACACATATGGTCAGGGTTAATTTGTAGTAATTCTTTATAATCTGTTTCGGATAATCTATAATATTCATTATCCCATTTATAAAAATCATCTAAATCAAAATCATCTAAATCATTTTTATGTACTAAATATGTTGTTTCCAGCACGTCTTTTCTGTAATCAAAAGCTGATAAGATATCTCCCTCACTATAATCATAATCATAATAACCGTTATCAATGTCATCTTTTGTGATTGTAATGCCTTGCTCAATGTCATTAACTATTGACCGAACGTGGCTCTCAATGTCGCTTATTTTTTCTTTTGTGTTTGTCATAATCTTTAATCCTTTCTTAAAATTCATAATCTAATATAGTACAGACATTCTCGTGACATATAAAAGAGCTAGGCTCTTGCAATGCTTTTAATATGTTTTCATTTTCTAATGCTATATTTGGGCAAATGTAACGCTCGTTACATTCAATAATAAATTGTTGCTTTGTCATAATCTTAATCCTTTTGTTTATGATGGAATTATTCTACCAGATTAAAAGTAAATATCAAGTTAATTTATACCCCCCCCTTATATATATTTGTGAATTATTTGACTGTTGCAAACGCGCAACAACTCAGACAAAGCAGGATGTTCACCTTTTGTTCCCGGAGGGTATGTTCACCTTTTGTTCCTAGCACCCCACCCCACCATCTTATATATATTTATATGTTTAACTTTATATATACATCACCACCTATTTTTATATCCCCATTTTTTTTCTTGAATTTTTTTTGCCCTGTGGTAATTATACAACAGATGATGCCGCGCGTTCAACCAATATTGAAGCCTCGCACCTCGCCTTTTGTTAAGGCCTATGGGGGAATTGCGTCATTTTTTTTTGGAAAAATTTTTTATGAAACCTTGTAAATCATGTACCAGTCCTAAGACCTGTCAGAAGATGGGTAAGTGTAAAAAGCGTTCTAGTAAGCGTAAATCAAGCGGTTATAAGATACCTGGGTATTAGGAGTATATTATGTTTGGTAGACCTGGATTAGATAGATTTAATAAACCTGGCGGTGGTCGTCGTAATAATATGGGTACAGCACCTTTGCAACGTGCAACTAAACAACCTGGTTTTGCTGGCGGTATGATGCGTCAACAACAACCAATGCAAACACCAAAACAACCTATGATGCAAAATTCTGTGCCAGACTACATAAAATCAAGACCTGATGTTGCACAAATGCCACAGCCTACAATGCCAAACATAAACACAATAAATGATAGAGATATGTTTATGCCTAAGCAGCCAGAGCAAGGATACATAAAATCAACACCAGGTATAGGTGATATGCAGCCAATGGGCAGCGAAAACATAGGCATGAGCAATCCTATATCCGACAGCAGATTATTTAATCGTGCTAATATGCGGCAAAATATGGATATGCAAAGAGATCTAATACCTAACGATTATCAGCCAACAAGAGAAACTATGCCACCACGCGCAATGACAAATGACATTGTACCACAAAGACCACAATTTAACAGACCGCAATTTATGGGTAACATTGGTGGCGCGAACAGGCTTAATCCGCAAATGCAAAATCCATTTAATAATTATAATCGCATGATGCAACAACAAACATTAAACAATCAAATAAGAGGTATGGGTTCAATATCTGATGCAGAATTGAGGCAAAGAAATGGGTTTTAAGCCGGGACATAAGAAAACAGGTGGCCGACAAAAAGGTACACCCAATAAGCAAACTGCATTGTTAAAAGATGCAATATTGCAAGCTGCGATCAAAACAGGTGGCGGTAAAGATGGTCTTGTTAAGTATTTACGTGAACGTGCAGAAGAAAATCCTGCCGCATTTATGACGTTGCTAGGCAAGGTATTGCCAATGCAAGTGGCTAATGATGATAGCGGTGAGCCATTTAAAATAATAAATAAAATAGAATTGACAGCACCAAAAAGTGACAGCAATTAACATAGAATTACCACCTAAGCTTATACCTGTGTTTGAAGGTAAGGCTGATTTTAGAGGCGCATATGGCGGCAGAGGTAGTGCTAAGACACGTAGTTTTGCCATGATGACAGCTGTAAGAGGCGCAATGCTTGCAAGTAACGGAGAAAGTGGACAAATACTTTGCGCTCGTGAGCAGTTAAACAGTTTAAATGATAGTAGTTTTGCTGAGGTAAAAGCAGCTATATTAGGTAATCAATGGTTGTCACAATGTTATGAGGTAGGCGAAAAGTTTATAAGAACTAACCCTAAGATGCCAGGGCGTGTTGATTATAGTTTTAGCGGACTAAGGCATAACCTTGAAAGTATTAAGTCAAAAGCGCGTATTATGCTCTGCTGGATTGACGAAGCAGAACCTGTAAGCGAATTAGCTTGGAGTAAACTACTCCCTACAATTCGTGAAGAAGGCTCTGAAATATGGGTAACATGGAACCCAGAACGCAAAGGTAGTGCTACAGACCAACGCTTTAGGCAAGAACCGCCTGAAAGCAGTAAAATAGTACAAATGAACTGGAAAGATAACCCTTGGTTTAATAAAACCCGATTAGCTAATCAGCGTGTAGAAGATCAGGAAAAACGACCAGACAGCTATGAATGGATATGGGAAGGCGACTATGCCAGTGTGCATGAAGGCGCATATTTCTCTAAACTACTAGCACAAGCTGAACGTGATAAACGCATAGTTGATAGTCTACCTATTGACCCGGCATTGCCTGTATATGGCTTTCACGATATTGGCGGCTCTGGTGCTAAAGCTGATAGTTATACTATTTGGTTAGCGCAGTTTGTAGGTGATTGGATACACATACTTGACCATTACATAGCACAAGGTCAGGTACTTAGTTATCACATTAATGAGATGCGTAGACGATGGCCTCACGCTATTATGCAACTACCGCATGATGGTGTTAATGAGAATAGCTGGACAGGCAAAAGAATAGAAGATCATTGGAGAGATGGTGGGTTTGAGGTGTTAAAACCATTAACAAACCAAGGTAAAGGCGCAGCAATGCAACGCGTTGAAGCTGTAAGACGCATACTGCCTAAATGTAAGTTTGTTAGAGAAAAAACACAGGCTGGCCGAGTATCACTTGGTTGGTATCACGAAAAGCGCCCTGCTGATGGCCGTGAAATAGGACTTGGCCCTAATCACGATTGGTCATCACATGATGCTGATAGTTTTGGATTAATGGCAATAATGTCGGATAGATTTGTTAGACGTAAAGCAAAACCACTGATAATGCCTAACTACGGAAGTGCAATATAATGCAAGAATATAACGCAGACATATTTGACGACGATGAAAACAACACTGCTGATGGCGTTGATGATGCTGGCAATGACGATGTACTATCTATGGTACGTGCTGAGTTTGAGCAATCTATTGGTATGTCACATGACAGTGACTTAACAAACAGTCGTGAAATAGCATTACGTTATTACAATGGCGATGTGTTTGATGTGTCTGTATTTGGACAGCGTAGTAAAACTGTAAGTACAGATATTGCTGACAATGTTGAATCTATACTGCCTGACCTTGTAGAAATACTGTCAGGCGAAGATGTTGCTGTATTTCAGCCTGTAGGAATAGAAGATGAGGAAGCTGCACAACAAGAAACAGATTATATAAATCATGTGTTTTTTGAGCAAAACAATGGCTTCCAGGTGCTATATGATGGCATTAAAGAGGCATTATTGCTAAAAACAGGTATATTTCGTTGGTACTGGGAAGAAGATAGCTACGACGACAAACAAACATATGAGCAGATTGATGGCTTTGGTTATATGTCAATGCTTGAAAACGGCTATGAATTAACAGCTGGTGAAACAGAAGAACGTGAAGATGGCCAAATAACTATAACAGGCGCTGAATTTACAAAAACAACTACAAAAGGCCGTGTAAAAGTAGAAACTATACCTGCTGAACGATTTGCAGTAGCAAAAGATACTGTAAAATTACGCGATACAACATATTGCGTAGCACAAATACAAACACGTAAGCAAGATTTGTTAGAAAAAGGTTATGATCCTGACAAAGTAGCTAATTTAACTAATATTGACGCTGGTGACAATGAAACTGTTACTGATGCACGTAGTCTTGACACTGAAGATGACCAATTTAACAATTCTATAGGTGTTATGGAGCAAGTTACTGTTTTAGAACATTACATACGTGTTGAAGGCCAAATAAAGCGGCTTATAACTAATGATGATGCGTCTGTAATATTGGAAATAGAAGATGCGGACTATATACAATACTCTAGTATATGTCCATACCCAATGCCACATAAATTCTATGGATTGTCATTAGCTGACAAATTAATTGAAGTACAGCGTGTAAAAACAGGCATACAACGACATATGCTAGATGAACTGTCATTTAGCCTTAATCAACGCATGGAAGTATCAGAAGATGGTGCAAACGAAAACACTATATCTGATTTGCTTAACAATACGCCCGGTGCTCCGATACGATCACGCAATGGCGGTGCTGTAAGACCAGTTAGACTGGCTGGCAGTGGTTTTGATTACATGACAGGTCTTGAAACGGCAAATGTCATGGCAGAGCGTCGCACAGGTATAATGCGCGGTGAAACAGGTATAAAGGCTGACACATTGCACGAAACGGCCTCAGGGGCGCTTACAATGCTTTCTGAGGGTAAAAAACGTACAAGATTAATGGCACGTATTTTTGCTGAAGGCGGTATCAAAGATATGATGCTAGGAATACATTGTCTTATTAAAGATTATGCAACAGAAGCTGATTATGTACGTCTTAGAGGTAAATGGACACAAGTAGACCCTACAAAGTGGGGTAGACGACATGATATGACTATTGAGATTGGTGTTGGTGCTGGTGGCAAACAACAAGAAGCATTGTTGGCTAAAGAGGTTATAAATCTGCAAGCTGCTATTGTTAATCAGCAAGGCGGTGCGGCACAAGGTTCACTTGCAACGCCTGAGTCAATACACGCTGCATTAATACGATACGCTACAAAAGCTGGTATAAAAGCGCCTGAAATGTTTTTCCCTGCACCGCAACCTGGTATGGGTGAACAAGGACAAGAGCCGCAAGATAACAGCGAACAAATAAAAATGCAAATGGAAGCGCAAACTAAACAGCAAGAGATGGAACTTAAAAAATACGAAATAGACAGCAAAATGCAATTAGAACGTGAAAAAATAGCTGCAAACGATGCCTTACAGCGTGAGAAAATTGACCGCGAAACAGCACTTGCTGTGCAGATGCGTGAAATGGAAATGCAATATAAACAAGAAGTATCATCATTTAGACCAGGTGGTAGCCTTATAACATGACAACAATAAATGGCGCAGAAGCAAGCACGAACGCTACACAGGCTAAACGTGAATTAAAGCTGACAACTACAGCACTAAAAAACATGGAAGAAATAGCATACGAAGCACTACTAAAAACAGGTGCAAAAGATGAAGATAAACGACGTGAACTTATAGCACTTATCAATGTGTGCCGTGAGATTCCACGTAAACTAAACAACTACATTGACACTCATAAGATTAACCAAGAAGGAGTCTAAAAAATGAGTAATGAAGCCCCCTTAAGTATCGACCAAGCCGTAAGCGAGCTAACACAGTTAGAACCGCCAAAGCCTGAAGAAGCAGAAACTACAAATGCTGTAGAAGAAGTAGAAACAGAAGATACTGAACTAGATGGTGAACCAGAAGCCATCGACGACGACGAGGAGCCTGACGATAGCGAGGTCAACCTTGAAGATGAAGAAGTTGAGGAAGTTGAAGCGGAAGAAGATGTACCGTCAATCGACGCACCCCAATTCTGGACTGATGGCGCAAAAGATGTTTTTTCATCACTGCCTGCTGAAGCACAATCTGTTATTGCAGATGAAGTTAAGCGGTCACAAGCTGAAACAACTAGAGCGCAACAAGCTGCGGCTGAAGTAACTAAACAGTCAGTGCAACGTATGGAACAACTACATAATGTTATTGAGTCAGTGCAAACTGAAACAGCAACATTAGATAGATTGTTTGATGAGCGTTGGAATAACATTGATTGGGTAGCTATGTCGCAAAGAGACCCATCAGAATACTTGCAAAACAAAGCGTTGTTTGAAGCCGAGTCGCAAGCCTTAGAGGTTCATAAAGAATCTGCGGTCAATGCACAAAAAGAATACGAACAACAGATATTGCAAGAAAACTTTGCAAATGTACCTAAACTATTTCCAGATTTATTGGATGCTGTTAAAGGCCCAGAAATACAACAAACATTGACTAAGACATTGTTGGATTTAGGAGCTACACCAGAAGAACTTAGGTTTGCAAAGCCAGGAATGTTAGCTTTGGCTTATGATGGTATTAAATACCGCAATAGTCAGAAAAAACTTTCAAAAACTAGCGCAAAACCTGTGCCTAAGACAATCAAGTCAAAAGGCAAATCAGCGGGTAATGCAAATTCATTAAGAAAAGCTCGTGCTGCAAAACGTTTCAATAAGTCTAATTCATTAGATGATGCTGTAGCGTTATTGTTATCGAGTTAGCTATCAACAGGAGATATTAAGATGGCTGCACCAACAAACACAATCGTACCAGCAGGTGTTGCTGGCAACAGAGAAGACCTCTCAAACCTCATCGAGCGCGTTGCTCCTGAGAAAACACCATTCTGCTCAAACATTAAAGGCGGTGGCGTAAAAGTTACGGCTACAAGACATGAGTGGCAAACAGAAACACTAGCAACTCCAGATGCTGCTTCAGCACAAGTTGATGGTGATGATACTACATCATTCGAAGCTAACACAAGAACTCGTGTTGCTAACCGCGTACAAACTAAAAAGCGTGCGGTAGTTGTAGCTGGCATACAAGAAGCTGTTGACTCAGCTGGCGTAGCGTCAGAAATGGCTAGACAAAAACTTATCAAAGGTATTGAGCTAAAGCGTGACTTCGAAGCTCGTTTCATTGGTAACTTTGCTTCATCTGAAGAATCAGGTTCAACTGGGCGTAAAGCTGCTGGTGCATTAGCATGGGCAACTTCAAACGTGTCACGCGGTTCAGGCGGTGCTAATGGTGGATATAGCGGAACAGATTGTGCTGCTGCTACAAATGGTACACAGCGTACTTTCACTAAAGACATCATGGATGCCGTAATTCAATCTGGATTTAATAATGGCGCTACATTCTCACAAATCTATATGAGTGCTGCTCATAAAGCAATATTTGCTGGATTTGCTGGACTTGCAGCTAACCGCTATGAAATCAACGGAATGGATGAAGGCGTAGTTGTTGGCGGTGCAGACGTTTATCTGTCTAACCACGGCAAACTAACTATAATACCAGTACAGTATGGCCTAACACGCGATGCTCTATTTGTAGACCCATCCATGTGTACTTTAGGTACATTACGTTCACCACGTTATGAAGAACTATCCAAAACTGGTGACAACGAAAAAGGTCAAATCCTTGGTGATATGACACTTATCGTGAAGAACGAAAAAGGTCTAGGCGTAGCCGCAGACTTAACCTAGTATTAGGTAACGAATGGGGGTTGGCATTTGCCAGCCCCTACAATTAGGAGATAAATATGCCAAAAGCAAAAGCACCAAAGATTAAAGCAAAAATACAAAAATATGACGGCATTGAATGCATTGTCACTAAAAAAGGCGGTATAGCGCAAATAAGAACTGGTAAATCAAATGCTGATGGTAGTGAAATATGTTACAAAAAAGGCGACATATTTAAAACAAATGCAGCGCAAGCTAAGTTATTAGAAGAAAACGATTTGGTAGTAGCAAGGGATTAAGATGAGTAGTTTTAAACCATTTTCATACGATTCAGCAACAGGCATGAAACACAGCCTAGCAGTTGATAGCGCAACAGATGAAATGTATGTAAAAACAGAACAAGATGTCACTAAAATATTAGATCACAATAAAAGACAGCAATATGATGCTAAAGGCACACTAGGTAAAGCTGATTTAGTTAAAGTTGGCACAATACCATTAGGGCTAATACAGCATTGGAAAGCAACAGAAGGCATTGATGTATTTAATCAAGACCATTGGCCTCGTGTTGTAGAAAAATTAAACAGTAATGAGTTTCAGGCATTGCGAGTAGCGCAGTTTAAGGTGTAGTTATGGCATTTGCAAATCTAGGCGAATTAAAAACAGTTATAAATGACACGTTAAATCGTGATGATTTGACTGCACAAATACCTAATTTTATTAAAATGAATGAAGAAAGCGTTAATCGCAAAGTCAATGTATCTGAGATGGAAGAATACACTGAGTTTACTATAAACGTAGGGCAAACAACATTGCCTACAAACTTCTTAGAGATGCGTAATATACAGATGAAAAGTTCTGAATATCCATTGCAATATGTACCGCATAACTCATTAGATGGAATAGGTGCTGACTCTGGTATACCTAGATTTTACTCTATACAAGGCACTAAACTATTATTTTATCCGTTTCCCCCAGATGCTACTATTGGCATTATGAGATATTTGGCTGAAGTAACGCCTTTGGTAAATGATGTAGATACAAATTGGTTACTAAGTAAATCACCGCAAATATATTTGTACGGCACATTATTACACGCTGCACCCTTTTTAAATGATGACAGCAGATTACCTGTATGGAGTGCATTGTTTGAAGATGCTGTTAAAGCATTGAATGACCAAGACAAGCGCAGAATGTCAGGAACTAAACCACAAATGATAAACGCAACAGCAGGATACTATTGATATGCCTACAACAACTAACTATGGATGGACATACAACCTACCAAATACTGCACAAGATACATGGGGCGGTGATTTAAATAACACGCAGATAGCGATTGATGCGCAAGTAAAAACTAATGAAAACCTTGCTAACTCAAAAGCACCAATAGCCGACCCTACATTTACAGGCACAGTTACAGGGCCGACATTTGATGGTAATTTAACAGGTGATGTTACAGGCGATGTATTTGCAAGTGATGGTACAAGCAAAATACTCGAATCTGGTACAGATGGCACTGATGCTGTATTGACAGGCAATGCAACGTCAGCGGATAAATGGTCTACTGCAAGAACTGTTACACTAACAGGCGTTGTTACAGGCAGCGTAGCATTTGACGGCACAGGTGATTTTACATTAGCTACAAGCGTTGGCACAATAGCAGATGATACACTAACAATAGCGCAAACAAGCGGTCTGCAAGCAGCATTAGATGGCAAAGTAGCACACGCAAGCGGTAATGGCAGAACAATAACTGTAGGCAATACAGCGCCTACAAGTCCACTAACAGATGACATTTGGTTTGATACAACGGCATAATGGCAATAAAAACTTATAACGGCACTGCATTTGCAGACGCAACAGCTAAGTATTACAATGGTAGTGCGTGGGTAGAACCTAATAGTGGTGTTAAGCGTTGGAATGGTAGTGCATGGGAAGTTGTTTCTACTGCATTTGAGGCAACACTAACGCAAACAGCACTATTTGGCTCTACATCATACAACTCATCACTGGGTAGCTATACAGGCGTTACAAGTAGCCCCGGCACTGGTTACACAGCGGTAACAGTCACAGGTGGTAAAGCGCCATTTACATATCAATGGTTTTATGTATCTGGCACTGTAAGTAGTATAAATCTATTCCCACAACTACCTACGCAGTACACTACAAGATTTAGTTTTAATTATGCGTTATCAGCAGGCAATGCTGTTTATAGATGCCAAGTAACAGATGCCGATAACAACGTAATAAATACAGACACAGTTACAGTGAGTTTTAGTTAATGTTAGTACCATTAAACATTCCGCCCGGTGTTTACACTAACGGCACAGAGTATCAGTCTAAAGGCCGTAACTTTGATGCTAATCTTGTGCGTTGGCAATTTGGTGCATTAGGGCCAATGGGTGGCTGGAGACAGAGAACAACTACAACTGTAAGCGGCAAGGCAAGACGTGTTATATCTTGGCGTGATAACAACAACCAAGTATGGGCTGCGATAGGAACAAATAGCCATTTATATGCTATGACAGCTGGCGGTGCTGTAACAGATATTACGCCTAGCGGATTAACTGCCGGGCGTGCAGATGCAGATACAGGCGCTGGATTTGGCACAGGTTTGTATGGACAAGGGCCGTATGGAGTTAGTAACCCTGCTGTGGTAAGCACTACAAACCCTGCAAGCATATGGTCACTAGATACATTTGGTCAGATATTGTTAGGTGTATTGCCTGATGACGGCAAACTGTACGAATGGAATGTAAACGTTAATGTTGATGCTACGCAAGTAACAAATGCGCCTGTAGACAACAGAGCAGTATTAGTAACGCCAGAGCGTATTGTGATGTGCCTTGGCGCAGCAGGAGTGCCAAGAGATGTTGCTTGGTCAGATCAAGAAGATAGAAACCAATGGACAGCAGCAGCTAACAATCAAGCTGGTAACTTTAGTTTACAAACAGCTGGTACAATATTAAATGCGGTCAATGTTAAAGGTGGTAGTCTTATATTTACAGATAAAGACGTATGGCGCGTTGTATATTTAGGGCCGCCATTAGTGTACGGATTTCCACAAGATAATGCTGGTGGTGGTTTAGTATCTGCTGGTGCGGTGACAACGGCTGATGGCGCAGCATATTGGATGTCACATGAAAATTTTTATGTACATACAGGTTACAGTCAACCTATAGCTTGCGACGTACATGATGCAGTGTTTAAAGACATTAACAGAGCGCAAATTAGTAAAGTTACTGCTTGGCATAACGCATCATTCGGTGAAGTTTGGTGGTTTTACCCTAGTGCTGATAGCACTGAAAATGACAAATATGTGGTTTATGACTACAGAGAAAGGCATTGGAATAAAGGCAGTTTATCGCGATTATGTGCGACAGACAAAGCGCCATTACCATATCCAATAGCTGTAGATGCTACTGGCAAGATATATGACCATGAGTTTGGATATGACCACAATGGCGATGTTAGTTTTATTGAACATGGGCCTGTAGAATTAGGTACAGGTGAAAATAGCTCTAATCTTACGTTTTTATATCCTGATGAAAGCGCTCAGGGTGACGTTAGCATAACCTTTAAAAGTAAAATGTACCCTAACGGCACAGAGCGTAGTTTTGGCCCTTACACAGCAACTCGGCAACCTGTACCAATAAGAGTACATGGAAGGCAGATGCTAGTAAAAGCAATAGGTGCAGAGTCAACTAATTGGAGGCTTGGTGTACCACGTATTGAAGTTAAACCAGGGAGCAAACGATGAGGCTACCTGATGCAATGCCAACATATGACGTTATAAATGAAACAGAAACACGTCGTAATATTACATATGAAATGACGCAAACGCGCAAGATAAATGAAGATATAAATATAAACGCAAGGAATAGATT